>Ga0315330_10002642_pt1 | contig 12305 bp, 11 predicted proteins | sample M140m34915metaG_FD_203453 | JGI IMG/M metagenome (GOLD analysis project Ga0315330, IMG submission 203453) | Ammonia-oxidizing marine archaeal communities from Monterey Bay, California, United States - M1 40m 34915 | ecosystem: Environmental > Aquatic > Marine > Intertidal zone | place: USA... | reverse complement strand
CCACATCAGATAAATTTACTGTAGAAGGAATTAATCCCAAACCGTTAATATCTGTTGACTTTACAGTATCAGCCATGTCCACTGATTCACTTAGAACTTCAAATACTCCGGGTTTTCTATTATTTACAGGAACACCTAGACCAGTGCTTGCATTTCCCTGAGGGTCAAGATCAACTATTAGGCAAGATTTACCTGTAGCACAAAGAGCTGTAGCTAGGTTAACGGCTGTTGTTGTTTTACCCACCCCACCTTTTTGATTCACTATTGAAAAGATTGTTCTCATTTTTTCCTAACTACGTTATTTAGTAACAGTGTAACTCCACCTGTTTTATCAAGTATCTTATTATTTTTAACAACTTTAAAAGAAAAATTCCATTGTTTTTTTGCTTCGATCATTTCATTTTCCCAATTTCTGCCCTTTAACAGGAAAAAATTAGTCTTTCTATGCTTCAATTTTCTACAAACTATTAATAAATTTCTTAACTTACTTAAAGCCCTTGCTGTAATTATATCAAAAGTTTCATCCACTTGTTCTGCCCTTTTAGTAATAATTAGAATGTTTAATTTAAGAATTCGTGAGAGTTCTTGTAAAAAATTTGCTTTCTTAATGTTTGATTCAATCAAAGTTATTGTTACGTTCCATTTATTGGTATTAGCCAAAATTGCTAGCACCATCCCTGGAAAACCCGCCCCACTTCCAACATCACAAATTTTAATTTTTTTTCCAGCGCTATCTAAGGCCATCTCAATGATTGGCTTTAATTTAATTGAATCCGCAAAATGCCTTACCCAAATGCTTTGTAAAGTGCTTTTACCAACTAAATTAAATTTATCATTAGTTTCTTTTAAGAAAGAGCTATACTCTTCCAGTTTATCAAATGTTTCACGTGAAACATCACAAATTTCTCTGAATCTCAACTTATCTGTTTGTTCTGTCACAGTATTAGGTGCTTATTTTTTTATATAATTTAATAGAATACTGGCTGCCGCTGGTGTCATGCCCGGTAAATCTCTGGCCTCTCCAATGTTCTGTGGGCGATTCTTAACTAGTATTTCCTTTATTTCATTGGATAGTCCTGAGCAACCATTGTAATTAAAGTTAACTCCGATTTTTAATTTAGTTTCTTTCTTAAGCTGTTCAATTTCTTCAATTTGTCTGCTTGTATACTTACTATAGAAGGCATTGTTTTTTATTTGGTTTATCGTACTTTGGTTTACTTTAATATCTTTAATTTCAGGCCATATTTTTTCAATATCTCCCCACAGAACATCTTTGTAGCTTAATATCTCATATGCACTTCGCTTTCTTCCGTCTTGGTTAATCTTAATACCAGCCTTTTTATATACCTGTGGGGATGCTTTTAGGGATTTTAATAAACAGTTAAGCTTGGTTATTTTTTCTTTTTTTTCTAACCAAATCTTTTTTTGAGCCTTATTAACTACGCCCAACTCGATTGCAAGGTCAGTTAGTCTCTCATCTGCATTATCTGCTCTTAACATGAGCCTGTACTCAGCCCTTGATGTAAACATTCTATAAGGCTCAACAAGCCCCCCTTTACACAAATCTGAGGTTAAAACCCCAATATATCCCTGGGATCTGTCTATTATGAATTTATTCTTTTGGCAAAGTTTTCTTGCTGCATTTATTCCAGCGATTAATCCCTGTGCGGCAGCCTCTTCATAACCAGTTGTACCATTTATTTGACCTGCCAAATAAAGTCCTTTGATTTTTTTTGTTTCAAAGGTTTCGTTAATTTCTTTACTATCAATACAGTCGTATTCAATTGCGTAACCATAATCTTTAATTACACAATCTTCCAACCCCCTTATAGACCTAACAAACTTTTCCTGAACAGACTTTGGAAGTGAATTAGATATGCCATTAGGATAAATTACTTTTCTGTCTCTTGTCTCTGGTTCAAGGAAGATTTGATGGCTTGGTTTATCTTTAAATCTTTTTACTTTATCTTCGATAGAAGGGCAGTACCTTGGTCCCTTAGATTTAATCTTTCCGTTATAAATCGACGAAAGCTCTATAGATTTATTAATAATACGGTGTGTTCTTTCATTAGTATTTGTAATAAAACAGTCCTCTTGGATTAATGATATGCTTTCGTTAGAAAATGAAAAGGGTTCAGGAATACTATCACCTTTTTGAACTTCGCATAAAGAATAATTTATTGTAGAACCGTCAATCCGAGGCGGTGTGCCGGTTTTAAGCCTTGATACTTTAAAATAATTTTTAAAAAATGCTGCAAGTTCAGTTGATGGTTTACAATTCAATCTCCCTGCGGGCCAAATCTCATCTCCCCTAAATATTTTTCCTGACAAAAATGTTCCGGTAGTTACTATTATAGCCTTGGATAAAACCTTACCGTTATTTTTTAAAAGTAAGGAATCTACTCCTTGCTTAGAAATAAAAATATTTTGAACCTCATCAACTAATATATCAACTCCTTCAGCACCTATCAAAGAGCGCATTGATTTCTTATAAAGATTGCGATCAATCTGAGCTCGTGGACCTTGAACTGCTGCACCTCTAGTTTTATTTAACATCTTGAATTGTATTCCTGAGATATCGGACGCCCTACCTATAAGGCCTCCCATTGCGTCAATTTCTCGGATCAAGTGCCCTTTACCCAAGCCGCCCATTGCTGGATTGCATGACAATGTGCCTATATCCTCACTGTTGAATGTTACTAAACCAGTCTTGCAGCCCAGCCTTGACGCCATAGTCGCAGCCTCTACACCTGCATGACCAGCGCCAATAACAATAATATCATAAGCTTTTTGTTTCACGTGGAACATTTATTTCCCAATACAAAAGTTTTTAAATATTATACCCAATTCTTGATCGTTGTCATGCCTTCCTAAAACATTATCTAACTCCTTAATAGCTTGAAGAATAAAATCTGTGGCAATTTCCAACTCTCCCAAACTTTCTTCGCAAGACTCTAAGCAAGAATAAACTGTCTTAAGACTCTCTTGTTGCCTTATTTCAGAAAAGAAAAGTTCATTTTCATATACATTTTCCGATTTTATCAAGTTTTTACTGATAAACTTCTGCAACCTTTTGAGGACTTTTGAGTTATTCTTGTCATTTTTACAGGACAGTCTAAATATTTTGTAACGAGTTCTTAAATTCATTCTTTCTTTTATCTTATCAAAGTTTATTTGTGAGTTTTTAATATCTGTTTTATTGAAAATAATTGCAATATTTTTATCTGTCATTTTTCTTAGTAAATTGTTCAGGTTTTGGATTGTTTGTTTTTTTGAGGATTCAGGCGATATTACAATAATAAAATTAGAAATTTCCTCTACAGAGTCTAATGTTTTCTTAATTCCTTTTCTTTCTATTAGATTTCTCGAGTCTCTTAGACCGGCAGAATCAATAAGTATCACCTTTTCTTTCTCTAAAAGTAAACTATACTCTATTTGGTCTGTAGTGGTTCCTTCAAATCTGGATGTAATTGATTTTTCATCCTGGAAAAGAAAATTTATAACGGATGATTTGCCGGTATTAGGCGGTCCAACAACTAATATTCTATGTCCATGTAAGATTTTATTAACAAATTTGAACTTTTCTATACTTTCATATAAATCAGCTTTTACATCTGAGATTATTTTGTTTGAAAATTTATCAAGATTTATGTCACTTAAGTCCTCACCAAATTCAATTTTGGCATTTAAGTAAGCTTTTAACTCAATAAGTTTTTCCTTCCAAATTGAACAAGGGTTTTTTTTTCTATTAAATGCCTGCTTATTTGCTATTCTTAATTGACTCTCTGACTCTGCCCTTATTAAGTTATTTATGCCCTCATAGTAAAGAATATCTCTTTTATTGTTAAAAAAACTGCGTTTTGAGAATTCTCCGGCTTGTGCTGGGTATACGTTAGAGAATTTTGCCAACTCTACCATAAGTTTGTTAATAATAGCAATTCCACCATGAGTTTGAATCTCCAATACATCTTCTCCTGTGAAAGAGTGTGGTGACTTAAAGTATATTATTAATCCTTCATCATATACATTATCATCACTATCCTTTAATTTGCAAAAATAGCAATAACGTGGCTTTAACTTCTTCCGTCCTGATATTCTCTTTGCTATTTCGTAACAACCTGGTCCAGATAATCTTGTTACGGCAATAGCAGATTGGCCATAAAAAGTTGAGAGAGCGAAAATAGTTTTAGTGGTCTTTAACATTTTTTTATTTTTAATTTCATTATATCAAAAATTTGAATTATAATAAGTGTCTATTATTTAAGCTATAAAGAAATATGAACATAAATTAAACAATTGTATGAGAATCCCCACTTTATTAAGCGCTCTAACTTTTATTCTATTTTGCACGAAGTCTTACGCCACTTCAAACTCTGGTGATACAGCATGGATTCTTACATCTTCGAGTCTGGTTTTGTTTATGACCCTTCCAGGTTTAGCATTATTTTATGCAGGATTAGTAAGTTCCCGAAATGTTCTCTCCGTTCTCTCCCAACATTTTGGTATAGCTTGTCTAATGTCTATTGCTTGGGTTATCATTGGTTATTCTTTGGCTTTCTCTGGCGATGGTTCTGGATTTTTTGGGGATTTTTCTAAAACTTTTCTTAAAATATCTGATAATGCTCTGGTCGGAGGGATACCTGAAATATTATTTGCGATGTTTCAAATGACGTTTGCCATAATTACTCCTGCTCTTATTATAGGTGCATACGTTGAAAGAATAAAGTTTAGTGTTGTTTTAATATTCTCGTTAGTTTGGTTATTAGTAGTTTACTGTCCAGTAGCATATTGGGTTTGGGGCGGAGGCTTCTTATCACAGATGGGAGTAAAAGATTTCGCTGGCGGAATAGTAGTTCATACAACAGCTGGCGTGGGTGCGCTAATAATAGCAATGGTCTTGGGCAAAAGAGCAACTTTTAAGAACAACAGTTTGACCCCACCACATAATCCAGTATTGACAATGATCGGCGCGTCTATGTTATGGGTTGGATGGTTTGGCTTTAATGGAGGTTCAGCACTAGCTGCGGATGTAACAGCCTCAAAAGCTATATTAGTAACTCATATAGCAGCATCACTTGGAGCGTTTTCATGGATAATAATAGAGTGGATTAGATTTGGTAAGCCGTCTCTTGTTGGAATGGTTACTGGGATGGTCGCAGGGCTTGCTACCGTTACGCCAGCATCTGGTTTTGTTGGTATTGAGGGTGCATTGATACTTGGTCTAATAGGGGGAATAGTTTGTTACGTTGGTGTTGAGATCATTAGAATTAAGTTAAAAATTGATGACAGTCTTGATGTTTTTGCAGTACATGGAATAGGCGGGATGTTGGGAACAATCCTTTGTGGACTATTAATGGGTGAATCATTTGGAGGAGTAGGATTTGATGAGGGTCTATCAGCTATCGACCATATAAAAATACAAACCTATGCTGTTTTAGTTACTTTGATTTGGACAACAGTTTTCACATATCTAATTTTGAAAATTATATCACTGCGCACCACTCTTAGGGTAAGTGAAGAGGATGAGATTACAGGTCTTGACACCTCATCACACGGTGAAAGTGGCTACAATAACTAAGAATTATTAAATATTTGACTTTCGTCGTGAATATTTAATAAAGTACCGGTAATGTTATTTGTTTAGAAAAAAGCGTTTAGATCAGAGAAATCAATATGTTTTACAAAAGTTTATCCCAAATAATTTTGGAAATATCTATTTTTGAGACATCTTTTATTTGAATAAGGCCTGTTGGAGACGTCACATTAATTTCTGTTAATTTATTGTCAATCAAATCAATTCCGACAAGAAATAAATTGTTTTTTGTAAGATAAGGCTTTAAAGCATCACATATTTTTTTTTCATATTTGGTTAAGCTACATTGTAAGGCAGTGCCCCCAAGATGCAAATTTGCCTTGAAAGTTCCTTTCTTTGGAACCCTATTAACAACCCCGACGGGTTCTCCATTTATAAGAATGACTCTTTTATCTCCTTCAATTACTTTCTGCAAATATTCTTGCACTACAACTGGTACATGGTAATTATCTTTTAACTCCAAAAAAGTACGATTTGGATCTTTATCAATACTTGAAACTTTAATTACACCCTCTCCACCTTTATTATAAAGTGTTTTTAATACAAGATTATTATGTTTTGAAAGTAATTTACTAAATACATTTACATCACTTGTTATAACAGTCTTTGGCATAAGTTCAGGAAAATAAATAGGAAAAATCTTTTCTGTAAAGTTCTTTATACCTCTTGGACAATTAATAAAGCGCGGTCTTTTATTAAATTCTTGATGTAATTCCAATAAGTAACAATTCGTTAAATAATTCATATCAAAAGGGGGGTCTTGTCGTATGAAAAAGAAATCAAACTCGTTTGCATTAAACAATTGAGCCTCAGAAAAAATGAATTTAGGAGAAATTTCATTAAGTTTTTGACACATTAGAAAAGCACAGCTTTTTTTTATGGTTAACTTGTCAGGTGAAGTAACACAAACTTCGAGGTCTCTTTTAAAAGCCTCTTGGATGATAGAAATTGTAGAATCAGATTTAATGTTAAGTTTGTGTAAAGGGTCCATCTGAAAGAGAACTCTTGTTTTTTTTTTTATCTTATCTGACATTTTTAGATATATCTATTATAGTGACTAATTTTGAAACTCCTTCAATATTAGAGAGTAATTTTTCAACTTCAATTTTCTCTTCAAGGTTATCGGCCAAGCCTATAATATAAACTTCACCATCCACTACATCAACATTGTAATTGTTACTATTTATTCCGGACTTGAACAATAACTGAGAATTAATTTTAGTTTTGAACAAAAGGTCTGAAGCCCTATCAGAAATGGAAACCGTGTCATCTATCTTTAGTTCATTAATAATTTCTTTTACACCTTCAATATTCCAAATATTTTTGACAATTTCCAACCTTTCTTGGAAGTTATCAATGTATCCGGTTAATAAAACTTTACCTTTTGAAACATTAACAGACACATTATGTAAATTATCGATACTTAGTATTGAAATTTTTGTAACTATTTTTGTTTTGATATAACTGTCATTAAAAGTGGATTTGAATCCCTTGCTTGATATTCCAGCGTTTCCAACCATTGATACGACTGACGAGATACTAGAACACGAATGAGTAAAAAGTAAAATAAATATAATACTAATTATCCTTACCAACCAAAACCTCTCTTCTTCCAACATGATTGGCTGGGCTGACTACACCCTCTGACTCCATTCTTTCAATAATTCTTGCAGCTCTGTTGTATCCAATCTGAAGATGCCTTTGAATAAAACTAGTTGATGCTTTTTTTTCTCTACATACAATATAAACCGCTTTATCATATAATTCATCACCAGTTTCGCTTAGTCCTAAATTAAAATTTTCAGCCTCATCATCATCTTTAGTAACTGATTGCAGATATTCAGGCTCACCTTGAGTTTTTAAGTGTTCTACAACCGCTTGAACTTCTTCAGTTTTGACAAACGGACCATGAACCCTCTTAAGCCTTTCTCCAAGCATAGTAATCAATAGATCACCTTGACCTAGTAATTGTTCTGCACCCTGCTCCTCTATAATTGTTCTACTATTAATTTTATTTACAACCTTATAACTTATTCTAGTAGGAAAATTAGATTTTATCGTTCCAGTTATTACATCCACAGAAGGTCGCTGAGTAGCAACTATCAGATGGATGCCTGATGCCCTTGCCATTTGTGATAATCTCTGAATAGCTCCTTCTATCTCTTTACCAGATGTTAGCATTAAGTCAGCAAGTTCATCAACAACCACAACAATCTTTGGGTATACAACTAAATCAAGAGCTTTTTTTTCCATAACAGGTTTACCAGTCTCTGAATCATAACCAACCTGAGTTTCTTTAAATATTACCTGACCACTATCTAATATTTTTTTGACTTTTTTATTATAGTCATCTATTTCTCTCACACCAAGGTGAGTCATCATTTGGTATCGCATTTCCATTTCTTTAACCGACCACTTTAATGCAGAAATTGCTTTTTTTGGGTCTGTAACAACCTCTGTAAGTAGATGAGGAATTTCTTGATAGACAGACAATTCGAGCATTTTTGGATCTATCAATATAAGGCGACATTCCTCCGGAGTTAACGTATACAAAAGAGAGAGCAACATAGCATTTATACCAACTGATTTACCTGAACCGGTGGTTCCAGCCACTAGAAGGTGTGGCATTTTAGACAAATCTACTATTACAGGCGCACCAAATATATCCTTTCCTAATGCAAGTGGAAGTTTAAAATCGTTGCTATTATAAAGTTTACTATTTAATAATTCTCTTAAATATACAGTTTCTCTTCTTTTATTAGGAATTTCAATTCCTAACGCATCTTTTCCTGGAATAGTAGAAATTCTCGTTGATATTGCGCTCATAGACCTGGCAATGTCCTCACTTTTACTCGTTACACTTGAAGTCAAGGTGCCAGGAGCTGGTGTTAATTCGAATAAAGTAACAATTGGGCCTTGCTTCACATCTGTTATTTGGCCACTAATCTTAAAATCAGTTAATACGCTACTGAGTAAAGCCTTATTAACTTCAGCATTTCTTTTATTATCATTTTCAAGACCTACCTCTACTTTTGGTTCTTCTAGAAGATTTATAGATGGAAAACTGTATTTTGTGCTAGTTTTTCTAGTTCTTGTTTTGTATTGATTAATTGATTCTTTTACTTCGTAGCTATCTCTTTTCTTTCTCAGCGATTCATTGAAACCTTTTATTGTTCTTTTAGAGGCAAAATAAAAGTAAAGTTTTAAAGGAAATATTAGAATATTTCTTATAATCATAATTAGTTGGTTTGTAAATTTAATGTTTATGTTAAATACGAAAATTATAAGAACAACAGTTAATAAAAGCAGAATTAAAATTATATAATAATAGTATGGAGTATCTGTAAAATAAGTATCAAAATAAAATTGTACAGCTTGGCCAAGAAAACCTCCGTCAAATAAGAAATGACCAGTAAACTCATGGGCCAAGTTTAAGAAGAAGCATAATAGGGTTATAAGATATGGCAACAACAACCACGAATACCATTTTAAATTTTTACCTGCGATAATTCTAGCTCCATTTAAAATGAGAAAGAATGAAAATACATAGGCGCAATACCCTAATGTTTTAAGAAAAATATCAGATAACACAGAACCAGAATAACCAAAGAAATTTTTGTAGTTTAATAATGCTGAATCAAATTTATAGGCTGAATTATCTGTTGGACTGAAGGTTATTAAACTAACTAAAATAGACATACCGGTAGTGATTAATAGTAACCAGATTAAAGATACTTTTATATTTTGTTTAATTTTATTTATCATTGAATAATGTAGTTATAATTACATTATAATATAAAAATATAAATTATTAAAAATCATAAATATGAAAAGTAATAGTGAAATAATAATCGTTGGTGCTGGTTTAATAGGACTATCAACAAGTTTATTACTTGAAAAATATAATATTAAGTCAACAATTATTGATAAAAATAGGCTCAAACTAATAAATAACTCGACAGATACAAGGACAACAGCTGTATCCCAGGGATCGTCAAGAATCTTTGAAAAGATTGGTATCTGGAATAAACTAAAAAAGAATGCACAACCAATCTATCAAATAAAAGTCTCAGAAGGTACAGATTCCGATGGTATTTTATTCGATCATAGAATTTCAGGTGAAGGGGAAATGGGTTATATTGTTGAAAATAAGTTTATAAAGAGACTATTATTAGAAAAGGTATTGAGATCAAAGTTAATAAGTTTTTCTGATTCAACAGTTGTAAAAAATATCGAAAGGATTAGCTCACAAGAAGTTAAGATTAAAACGCAGAATAGCACCAGAAAGTGTAATTTATTAATTGGAGCGGATGGTCGTCATTCACAAATCCGAGAATTAAGTGAGATCAAATATTTATTTCATGACTATAATCAAAAGGCATATGTATTTAATATAAAGCATAAGAATAACCATAAAGGTGTTGCACTTGAAAGGTTTTTCCCTACGGGACCTTTAGCCTTACTGCCCATGAATACAATTGACAAAAATAAATCCTCAGTTGTATGGACGGTTGATAATATTCAAAGTTTTAAAGATGAACATGAGTTAATTCAGAATTTCAAGATAAAATACCAAGATTTCTTTGGTGAAATCCTACATTTCTCAGATATTAAATCTTATCCACTCAATGTTTATTCATCATTATCTTACTTTAAAGATAATATTGTCTTAATTGGAGATGCATGCCAAGCCATACACCCTATTGCAGGTCAAGGTTTTAATTTAGGACTCAGGGATGCCCTAGTATTGGCCAGATCCATTTCTGAAGCAAAAAAACTTGGGCAACTCATTAATAGTAATTTAATATTATCAAACTACTCAAAAAAAAGGATTTACGATAAGATTCTACTGATTAGTTCAACCCATAGTTTAAACAAATTATTTGGATATAAAGGGAAACTATTATCAAAACTAAGGTCAATTAGTTTGAAAATCTTTAATAGATCAGAATTTTTAAAGAAAAAAAGTATGTTATTTGCTATGGGTTTGACAGATCTTTAAGCTTAACTCCTAAATCATAAATATAATCCCAACTAAATATCCCAGTGCTGTGCCCATCACTAAAATGAATTCTAATGGCATAGTTCCCAACACCCTCAATCTTATTAATCAAAATATTCTTGAAATCATTTCCTTTTTTACTTTTAATAGATTTATCCTTATTTTCTGCTGAAGGGCTAAATTTCCTTAAATTCTCTGATGAGATTATTAATACTAAATTATCTTTATACGTTACCTGTATATCTTTTTTTGACGGACTCAAATTTATAGATTTTGGAATCATTTAGTTTCTTTTGAATTAAAGTCTATAACTCCATCTTTTATTTTATAACTTTCTTTACCTACTGAAGAGACTAGACTTGATTTGTCTTTACTCAAAGATAACTTAGATTTAGTTACAGGACAAATCAAAAGGTTTATTAAAAATTCATCCATTAGGAAACATAACGTGAATCTGAAAACTTATTTAAATTTAATGACATTTGTATTAGTGACTTAAGAATTTCAAATCTGCTTTCTAGGTTTTTTGCCTCTAAAAGTGCTTGTTTTTCATTCACATCAAAAGGGCAGCACATACTTATAGTATTGATTAAGTCCTCATCAGACATACCATCAATCATTTCCCAATCGACATTCATTGAAAGTTTGTCCAAAAATGGTTTTAGTAATTTTAAAAATTCATCTTTATATTCTTTAGACTTTAATTTCTCAACTTCAAAATCATTACTGTAATCTTTCCACTCCACTGATGCTTTTCTAAAGCCGTTAACAGTTTCCGTTTCCTTCTTTATTTTAAATCTACATGTTCCAAACAAAATGATTTCATATCTATTATCATTTGTTTGAGAAAATGCTGTAATGTATCCCGCACAACCAACTTTGTATAATTCTGGATTTTTAATATTAGAGTTGCTGTTTATTTTGTCACTAGGTTGAACCATCCCAACAAACCTGCCATTTTCAAGAGCATGATCAAACATGTGTAGATATCTATTTTCAAATAGGTTCAAGGGTAGTTTTGCACGGGGCAACAACAAAACTTTATTTAATGGAAATAAAGGTATTGAAGAGGGCAAATCTTTAAGGTTCTTTGTAAAACTGTATGTCATAAATAATATATATGTTTTTATTATATTATAATTAAAGCATTAATTAAAAAAAATTCATTTTTATTATTTAAATTATTCTAAAAAAGTTGTAGTATTTGGCTTATTCTATGCGGGAATAGCTCAGTGGTAGAGCATCACGTTGCCAACGTGAGGGTCGCGAGTTCGAATCTCGTTTCCCGCTCCATTAAATATTTATTTTATAAACCTTAAAGCAATGAAACCCAAATATTGATTGTTTATGTTATTAATGAATATTATAGTATTATTAAATATACTGTATTTTATAAATTATATTTTCCTATAAAAGTAGTATATATAAAATATTATGAAAAATAGTTTAACAAAGATGTCTTTCGCGGAAGCACAGAGGTTTCTAAATGATTTTAGATATAAAAAAAGAAATACATGGTCAAATGAGGACAGAAGTTTTTTTAAAATATGTAATTTTATTGTTTTATCTAGAAAAAGAATTAACAAAATTTTTGGGGCATTTAGTGCTTTAGAGAAATTAAGCAATAAAAGCCATTATAGCTATAATGCTAATGACATAAATCTTATTAAAGGAATTATCCTTGAAAACCTTGAAAATAAATTAAAAAGT
>Ga0315330_10002641_pt1 | contig 12307 bp, 12 predicted proteins | sample M140m34915metaG_FD_203453 | JGI IMG/M metagenome (GOLD analysis project Ga0315330, IMG submission 203453) | Ammonia-oxidizing marine archaeal communities from Monterey Bay, California, United States - M1 40m 34915 | ecosystem: Environmental > Aquatic > Marine > Intertidal zone | place: USA... | reverse complement strand
TGGATCAAAGTAGCCGATGCTCTCTGCAAGAGCTTGAATATTTGTATCAAAAATCACAAGATCGATAGAATCATTAGTGAAAAATATTGAGTCATTAGTATAATATCCTGTAATATTGATACTTACTAGGTCATTATTTTGTGGAAAAGACTCTTTATTACCTTCATCTATAATTGAGTAGAAAACTCCAGAAGTTGTAGTATCAACATAATTTATATTTTCAGACTGCAGATATGAATAAATTAAGTCAATGTCATCTTCTCTTTGTTCTACAGAATCAAGAGCTACCTGAACTGGGTCGTAAACATCAATATAAATCTCAGTTGTATCGCAGGAAACTACTATTACAATTAATAAAGAAATTAAAATTCTTTTCATCTTATGTTAATCAATTTTACCCTAAAAATTAGAACGGAATTTTCAGGTATAGAGTTTGATGTAGTCCCTCCATATGCCAAACCAGAAGGTATTATTAAAATAATAGTTCCAGTCTCATCTATTAGTGGCAAACCAATTTCCCAACCCTGAATTACTCCTCCCGATCCTAGTACCATCTCGAAAGGCTGATTAGTATAACTTCTGTCAAATTCAATACCATTAAGTAATTGGCCAACATACTCTACGTCAAGAGTATCTCCATTTTGTGGAAAAGATGAATTTCCTTCATCTAAAACCTTATAATATAACCCGTTATCTAATGAGGAATATCCCGATAAGTTATTTTCACTTATATACCCTTCTATCATAGAAATATCAAGATTAAGCTGTTCTTGTTTTGTTCTAACAATATCGTTACTCTCTTCAGAACAAGAAGTAATTGTTACAATAAAAATAATAATTGAAAATAATCTTATCATTTAAATTTTAATAGTCTAGTACTTCTATCTCAAATATTAGAACTGCATTTGGAGGTATAACCCCTCCTGCTCCAGAAGGTCCGTAACCAAGAGGACTAGGGATATAAATTTTACCTTTTGCGCCCTTATTAAAATATGTAATGCCCTCATCCCATCCTTTAATTACCATACCTTGTCCTAATTGAAATGAGAATGGTTGATTTCTTTCTACTGAAGAATCAAATACTTCACCATTTAATAACATTCCAGTATAATGCACAGTCACATTATCTCCAGAAGCTGCATTTTCACCTGAACCCTGTGTTGTAACTACATAATGTAGTCCACTTTCCGCTTTGGTCGCATTAATATTATTTTCTTTCAAATAATTTTCAATTAATTCTAAATCAATTGATAATTGTTGTTCATTATTTTGTTCCATTTCTATTTGCATTTTTTCATATTGTTCTCTTTGAAAATCTTCAAACTCCTTTTGACTCATTATATCTTGTACACCACAGTAAAATGATATCAATTTATTTTTTACTGAGTCTGGCATCTCAACTGCCTGCGGAGCATTCTTAAAAAACTGCTCTGTAGTTAATTGAAAAAATATACTATCACCATTTACAAGATTATCAATCACCTCATATATTATCCCATTAACCTTCCAAGAAGAATCTTTCTGAAGTACAACGGGATCTTTGCCTACTTTATTTAATAGTTCATTTCCATCGTAATCAAAATATTTAAGATTAAGCATAACTATTTCACCCTCATTTATTTTCTGACCATCTCCTTTTTTAAGATATTTTATATTTACACCGTTATCGAGAGTTTTCTCCTTATCCACACAAGAAGAGAGAAAAATAAATACTGAAAATATAATTAGAGAATAATTTTTCATAGTTAATAATTTAAGTCTTTTGAGTATTTTGAAATACTTTCTAAAAATTTATCCAAAGCTACTGAAAGTTTATTTTCTAAACTTCCCCCGGAAGCATTTTTATGCCCACCTCCATTAAAATGATTCCTAGCAAATTTATTTACAGAAAATGAGCCTATTGATCTAAATGAAAACTTTATTCTCTCCTTCGTCTCGATTATAAGGGTAGCCATATTAACATTAGATATAGATAAAGCAAAATTAACAAGACCCTCAGTATCGCCTTTTTTAAAATTATGATTTAATAGATCTTGTCTTGAGAGAACAATATATGCTACATTCCCATTACAGGTTAATTCTAATTTTTGAGATAATGAATATCCAATTAATTTTAATTTATCTATAGAATTAGTATCATATATTTTATTACTAATGCTGCTAATATCTACACCTCTGTCAATTAGGTCCGCTACAATTCTGTGTACTTTAGAAGATGTTGAGGGAAATTTAAAAGAACCTGTATCAGTAAGAATTCCAGTATATATACAGTCCGAGATATCTTTATCTATCAAAGAAGAGTCTAACTCAAATAAAAGATCATAAATTAATTCAGCAGTTGCAGATGCTTTAACATCATGAATCTTCAAATCATAAAAATTTTCAGGATCTAGATGGTGATCTATAAGAATTTTTTTGGATGAAGAACTAGAAATTAGATCTCCTAAATCATTAATTCTACTTAAATTATTAAAATCTAGACAGAATATAATATCAGAATCTGCAATTAGTTTCTCTGATATATCTTTTGAACTAGAAAAATTAATTATTGAGTTACTATTCTTCATCCATTTAAGAAATTCTGGATAATCGTTTGGAACTATAACATTTATCTCATGACCTAATTTATCTAAAAAATTTTTTAATGCTAAAGAAGAACCTATTGCATCTCCATCAGGATTAACATGTGTTGTTATAATAATATTTTTATGCTTACTAAGAAGTTCTTTTAGGTCATTCATTTTGTAAATTTTTGAATGCAAAACTCAATAAATTTATTGTAAACTAAAATTATTTATATAATTAAGAAGTTTATAGTCTTTTTAATTTATCAAACATTATTATATGTTTGCAAAAAAATTAAAAAGATGGGAAATAAAACATTTACTATAATTAAACCTGATGCTTTTAAAGCTGGTAACTCAGGTCCAATAATTGAAAAGATTGAAAATGCTGGCTTTGTTATAAAGAACATGAGACTGGTAGAGCTCGATCAAGACAGAGCTTCTAAATTTTATTCTGTACATCAAGAAAAACCTTTTTTTGGAAGACTATGTGATTATATGTGTTCAGGACCAATAATTGTAATGGAGCTTAATAAAGAAAATGCCGTTGAAGATTTCAGAAAATTAATTGGAGCTACAAATCCAGATGATGCTAAGGAAGGAACAATAAGAAAATTATTTGCAACTTCAATTGAGGCAAATGCTATTCATGGATCTGACTCTGATGATAATGCTCAAATTGAGATAAACTTTTTTTTTAACTAAGAAAGATCCTTTATCCAAAAATTATTTAGGCCTTGTCCTAAGGATAATTTTACTTTAGATTCTTGGATAAGTTCAAGAATTGCAAGGAAGTTATATATCACTAAGATTTTCAAAGGATTTTCTTCAATCAACTTGATAAATGAAATTTTGGATTTTGATTTCAGAAGATTTACTAAAAAATTTTTTTGTTTATCTATAGTATATGGGTACCTATAAATTTCATGTTTAGGTTTATTTTTTTCAATATTATAATTATTTAAAGCATTTTGAAATACTACTAATAATTTGTATAAATCTACGTCTTGAAGTTCAGTCTCTACCTTTGCTCTTTCACTGATAATATTTATTTCAGAAAAAAGATTTCCTCTTGAAGACTTTGATAATCTATCATTCTCAAGATCAGAAAAATCATTAATTACAGATTTATATTTTTTATATTCAATTAAGTGCTCTACTAATTCATCTCTTGGATCTATCTCATTTCCTTCATCATCTACAGATAATCTTGGGAGTAACATTCTAGATTTAATTCTCATCAATGTTGCCGCAACAACTATAAACTCACTCGCGACTTCTATATTTAATTTTTCTAAATCAGACACATACTCTAAAAAGTCATTTGTAATTTGAGAAATAGGTATATCCATTATATCAAGTTCATCTCTCTCAATAAAGAATAATAATAAATCAAATGGACCTTCAAAAAGGGGTAATTTTATTTCATAACTCATAGACTCAATGAATAATAAATAACTAATTTTAAGATTGAGATAAAAATTATACTTTATAATAAAGTTAATAATTTTACAAACTAATAAATGAAAAAAGAGTATAAGATACTCACAACATCTATGAAAAAAACAACATATAACTCTCTAGATAAAATTAATTTACCTGAAGATCTAAGAAAACTTAAAAAAGTTGATCTTGAAAATGTTTGTGCTGACCTAAGAAAGTTTATTATAAACTCAATCTCAGAAAATGGTGGTCATTTTGGAGCAAGTTTAGGTGTTGTTGAGTTAACTGTTGCTCTACATTATGTTTATAATACACCGGATGATAAAATAGTATGGGATGTTGGTCATCAGGCTTACGGGCATAAAATATTAACTGGCAGAAAAGAAAAATTTCATACCAATAGGGTTTATAATGGATTATCAGGGTTTCCAAAAATATCCGAAAGTGAATACGACACATTTGGAGTTGGCCATTCATCAACCTCAATATCTGCTGCTCTTGGCATGGCTGTAGCATCTAAGTATAATAAAAATTATAAGAGACAACATATAGCTGTTATAGGTGATGGAGGGATGACGGGTGGGATTTCATTTGAAGGAATGAATCATGCGGGTGATGTTGACTCTAATGTTACAATTATATTAAATGACAATTGTATGTCTATTGATCCCAATGTTGGAGCTCTTAAAAAATATCTTACTGATATATCTACATCACCAACATTTAATAATATTAGAAATGATATTTGGAAAGTTTTAGGCAAACTAAAAACCGTAGGAGAAAGCGCAAGAGGTGTTGAAAAAACTATTGAAAAAAGTTTAAAATCTTTTGTACTTGATAATTCAAATTTATTCGAAGCTCTAAACTTAAGATATTTTGGGCCTATAGACGGTCACAATATAAAACAACTAGTAAAAACATTAGAAGATTTAAAAAAAATACCTGGGCCAAAGTTGCTCCACTGTATAACAAAAAAAGGGAAGGGTTATTCTCTAGCAGAAAAACATCAAACCAAATGGCATGCTACTGGAAAATTTGATGTAGACTCAGGAAAAAGTTTAGTTAAGATAACTACTGAAAAAACACCTCCAAAATATCAAGATGTTTTTGGAAATACTATAGTTGAATTAGCCAGTCAAAATAAAAAAATAATAGGGGTCACTCCAGCTATGCCCTCAGGTTCATCATTAAATATTATGATGGAAAAAATGCCAGATAGAGCATTTGATGTCGGAATTGCAGAACAACATGCTGTAACATTTAGTGCTGGCCTTGCCACCCAAGGTTTAGTGCCTTTTTGTAATATTTATAGCACTTTTATGCAGAGGGCCTATGATCAAGTAATTCATGACGTATGTATCCAAAATTTACAGGTAATCTTTTGTCTTGATAGAGCAGGAGTTGCAGGTTCTGATGGCCCAACACACCATGGAGCTTATGATATAGCTTATATGAGATGTATTCCTAATATGATTGTATCAGCACCAATGAATGAGGCAGAATTAAGGAATCTAATGTATACTGCACAACTTAATAATAGTGGACCATTTACAATTAGATATCCTAGGGGTAAAGGTGTTATGATTGATTGGAATACAAAAATGGAAAAAATTGAAATTGGAAGAGGGAGAGTAGTTAGTGAGGGAGAAGGTATTGCTATATTATCAATAGGTCATATCGGAAATTATGTCACAAAAGCTATAAATGAGCTTGAAAAAGAAAATATATTTCCATCTCATTACGATATGAGGTTTGTAAAACCAATTGATGAAGATTTATTACATGAAATTTTAAAAAAACATGATTATATATTAACTGTGGAGGACGGTTGCATTATAGGTGGATTTGGTTCTGCTATATTAGAATTCATGGGAGATAATAATTATAATAATTCAGTTCAGAGACTTGGAATACCTGACAAAATAATAGAACATGGATCACAAGACGAACTCTATAAAGAATGTAATTACGATGATAAATCTATATATAGTTTTTGCAAAAAAATGTTAGATCATCAAGGTAGAGATTACGAAGAGGTACTTATTTAATATCATTTAAAATTTCTTTAAGTTCTTTTACAAACATATATACCTCCTCATAAGAATTATATAAAGGAACAGGAGCTATTCTTAAAACATTTGGCTTCCTATAATCAATTACAAATTTTTTATTAAGTTTTTTGAATATTACCTCTGAATTTTCTAAAAAATATAATGATAACTGAGCACCTCTTCTTTCAGGATCTTCTGGAGTTAATATCTTAAAATAGTTTCTGTAATTTGAAATATTAGTTAATCCATCATATAGGAATTTAGTCAATGATTTTGACTTTGAAAATAATTTATCAAAACCTATTTTTTTGAAAACTTCAATAGATGCTAAATGAATATCAAGTAAAATAACTGGTGGATTACTAATTACCCAACCCTCAGCAGAACTATCAAGATCACATTTTTTTCTCATCTCAAACCTAGTCGATAATTTATTTCCCCACCATCCCTCTAACCTAAACATATCATTATTAAGGTTACGAGAATTAATATAAATTCCTGATATTCCTCCAGGACCAGAGTTCAAATACTTATAACTACACCAAGTCGCAAAATCTAAATCAATATCATTAAGATTAATTTTAACATTTCCAATTGCATGAGCAAAATCAACACCAAAAATAATATTACATTCTCTACATTTTATAGAAATTTTTTTAAGATCAAATTGTTGTCCAGAATAATATTGAATACCAGGTAATAATAACATACAAACATCATCCTTATTTTTTTCTATAGTTTCTATTATATATTCCTCAGCTATCAAGTCATTACTTGTTTTTAATAAAATAATATCTGACTCATTATAACCATGTAATTTTAATTGAGAATTGACTACATATCTGTCAGAAGAAAACGCATTTTCTTCCATAATTATCTTATACTTTTTTTTATTAGGTCTGTAAAAAGACATCATTAATAAATGAAGATTTACTGTTAAGGCATTCATTATGGCAATTTCAGATTCAGAACACCCAAGTAAATCTTTAAGAATTACTTTAATTTTATTTTGTACTTCAACCCAAGGATAAGGTCCAGAAAAATGAGATTCTACAGCTTTTGTCTGCCATTGGTAGAGATGAGAGTTAATTTTTTCTTTAACAGAATTATGCTGTAACCCTAATGAATTTCCGCAAAAATATATTTTATCAGATGATGAGTTTTTCCCATATATAAATTCCTTTTTTACTTTAGAAATTCTATCTAAGGAATCCATTTTTAAAGCATCATGTTTTTTCATATATTGAATATAATTAATAAAGAAAAGAAAACATGAATCTTTCATTAAAAGGTAAAAGAGCTGTAGTGTGTGGTAGTACTCAGGGTATAGGAAAATCAATAGCTTTAAGTTTAGCAGATCATGGAGCCTCTATTACACTATTATCAAGAGATGAGATAAAATTGAAAGAGGTAATAAAAAAATTAAAAATAACCAATGAACAAAACCATAATTATATTGTTTCAGACTTTAATAATCTGGAAGACCTTAAAGAAAAATTCAAAATATTTCTAAATGGTAATGTTAAACCTACAATTTTGATAAATAATACCGGTGGACCTCCACCTGGAGCAATAACAGAAGCTGAAATTTCTAATTTTAAAAAATATATATCTATGCATTTATACTGTAGTCATTTTCTAACTCAATCATTGATACCTATAATGAAAAAAGAAAAATTTGGTAGAATAGTTAATATCATATCTATATCTGTGAAATCACCTATTGATAACTTAGGAGTTTCAAATACAGTAAGATGGGCAATGGCTAGTTGGGCAAAGACTTTGTCAAATGAAGTAGCTGAATTCGGAGTTACTGTTAATAATATTTTACCTGGATTCACTAATACAGAAAGACTTCAAAGTCTTTTGAAAAATAGAGCTTTATCTTCAAATACAACAATAGAAGAAGTTACAAATAATACTATATCAAATATTCCAGCAAAAAGATTTGGTAAACCTGAAGAGGTTGCGGATGCTACTACTTTTTTGTGTAGTAAAGCTGCTAGTTATATAAACGGAATTAATCTACCTGTAGATGGAGGTTTTACTAAAACCTTATAAAAAGATTATTAATCTTAATTTTAATTAAGTCAACTACTTATTATAAAATGAAAAATAGAGCAGAAAAATTATCAAAAGAAATTATTATTACTGACGGTCATATAGATCTCCCGTACAAATTATATAAAGACGGTCTAATTAATGAAAAGAAAATTAATTTAAATATAGATTCTAATGGTAACTTTGATATTCCTAAAGCAAAGACTGGAGGATTAAATTCAGCTTTCATGTCTATCTATATTCCCTCTGATAAAAAAGAAAAAGAAGCATTTGAACTTTCTAATTCATTAATTGAATTAGTGCAAAATATTATTGAATTTAATGAAGACTTTGAAGCTGCTTTATCGCCAAAAGATGTCATTCATAATTTTAAAAAAAAAAAAATCTCATTACCAATGGGCATGGAAAATGGATCAGCGATTGGTGAAAACATTAAAAATTTAAAACTATTTTTTGATAAAGGAATAAGGTATATAACTCTCACGCACGCAAAAAATAATCAAATATGTGACTCTTCTTATGATAAAGATAAAAAGTGGCATGGGTTAAGTGAATTTGGTAAAAAACTTATTGTAGAAATGAACAGTATTGGAATGATGATTGATGTCTCTCACGTTTCTGACGATGCTTTCTTTGATATTATGAAAATTAGTTCAAAGCCAGTAATGGCATCTCATTCATCTCCTAGGGCTCTAACACCTGGGTTTGAGCGAAATGTAAGTGATGAAATGATTAAATTAATCTCTAAAAATAAGGGTGTTATTTTAGTAAATTTTGGATCATCATTTGTAAATATTAATTCTAATATCTTGTTTAATGAGATTAATTTAGAAGTAGAAAAATGGAGATTAGAAAACAAATATAAAATTTCTGAATCTCAAGTATTAGAATATAAAGAATCACTAATAAAAGATAAAAATCCATTTGCAGATATCAATGACGTACTAGATGCAATTGATCATATCAATAATTTAGTTGGAATTGAACATATTGGTTTTGGGTCTGATTTTGATGGATTAGGAAACACTCTTCCAACTAAATTAAAGAATGCATCAAATTATCCTAATCTTATTGAAGGTTTATTAAATAGAAATTATTCTAAAGATAGTATAGAGAAGATTTGTTATAAAAACTTATTTAGAGTCTGGGAAACTAACCTCCAAAATCATCAAATCTGATATTCTCATCTGGAACACCCATGTCTTCCAACATCTGTAATACAGCTTGATTCATTAAAGGCGGTCCACATAGATAATACTCAACATCCTCAGGTTCTGAATGTTTACTCAAATAGTTATCGTATAATACTTGATGAATAAAGCCAACATAACCATCTTTTTTATCTTGGAGTTTGTTTTTTATAGACCAATTATCCTCAGGAAGTGGCTCAGATAGACCTACAAAAAAATTAAAGTTTTTAAATTCTTTTTCAATTTTTCTAAAATGATTCATATAAAACAATTCCTTCTTGGATCTTCCTCCATACCAGTATGATACTTTTCTCTTTGTTTTTTGAGTATGAAATAAATGAAAAATATGAGATCTCAGTGGAGCCATACCTGCTCCTCCACCAATGTAAATCATTTCTCTTGGAGTCTCATTTATATGAAATTCTCCATATGGTCCAGATATAAATATTTTATCTCCTGGTTTTCTTGAGAAAACATATGATGAACAAATCCCTGGGTTTATATCCATCCAATTATTTTTTACCCTATCCCATGGTGGCGTAGCAATTCTGATATTTAACATTATAATATTTCCCTCAGCAGGATGATTAGCCATCGAATATGCTCTAAAAATAGGCTCATCATTTTTCATTTTTAAAGGCCACAAATTGAATTGATCCCAGTCACCTTTGAAAACATCTTTAGAATGTCCTAATTCAGGATGAGGTGTAATATCCATATTCTTAAAATCAATTTCAGTTTCTGGAACATCAATTTGAATATATCCTCCAGATTGAAAATCTAATGTTTCTCCAGGAGGTAATTTCACAACAAACTCTTTAATAAAAGTTGAAACATTATAATTTGAGACAACTTCACATTCCCATTTTTTTATACCAAAAATTTCTTCAGGAATCTCAATATTCATGTCTTGTTTTACCTTTATCTGACAAGATAATCTTACATTATTAGCCTTTTCAGATCTTGAAAGATGTCCTACTTCAGTCGGAAGTACATCTCCTCCCCCCTCAGAAACTGTACATTTACACATTGCACAAGTACCACCACCACCACAAGCAGAAGGCAAAAACATTTTTTGAGTTGCTAATGTTGAAAGTAATGTCGATCCAGCTGATGTGATAATTGGATTTTCAGAATCACCATTAATGATAATATTTACATCTCCAGACTGAACTAATTTTGACTGAGCAAATAACAAGATAAAAACTAGCAATAATATTACTATTGAAAAAGCTACTACGGACGTTGCAATTGTTAAAGACACTTGAAATTCTTTAAAATTTTTGACAAATATAATTCAGAAAAAATTTGATATATATAATTTTTTTAAAATAAAATTTACTTTTTTAGAAGCTTTAATAATTTTGAAATTTTATTCTTTAAATCTCTCCTGTCTACAATAAAATCTAAAAAACCATGATCCACTAAAAATTCTGATCTTTGAAATCCTTTTGGAAGATTTGAACCAATTGTTTCCTTTATAACTCTTGGTCCAGCAAATCCAATTAAAGCACCTGGTTCGGCAATATTAAAATCACCAAGCATGGCAAAAGAAGCAGACACACCTCCAGTAGTTGGATCTGTCATTAATGATATATAAGGGATTTTATTTTTTGAAAGTAAAGATAGCTTAGCGGATGTTTTAGCCATTTGCATTAGTGAATATGTAGATTCCATCATTCTTGCTCCTCCAGATTTAGAAATAATCATTAATGGAGTTTTATTTTTTAAAGAGTGATCTATTGCTCTAGAAATTTTTTCGCCAACAACTGAACCCATTGAACCACCAATAAATGAAAAATCCATACATGAAATTACAATTTTATGACCATTTAGCTTACCATAAGCTGTTCTTATAGCATCATTTAATCCAGTTGATTTTATTGACTTTTTAACTCTGTCCTGATATGCCTTTGTATCAATAAACTTAAGAGGGTCAGAAGATATGAGATCCTTATCTAATTCTTTAAAAGATTTATTATCAAAAAGTATTTCAAAATATTCTTTAGAACCAATTCTAACATGATAATCATCTTCAGGACATACATATGAATTGTTTTTAAGTTCTCTTATATGAACAACTGAACCACCAGGGGTTTTATACCACATACCATCAGGTAATTCCTTCTTTTGTGAAGTTGGTGTGTTGATGTTCTTTTTTTTTCTATTAAACCAATTCATGACGTAAAGTTAGGTATTTAATCTACTTCTTCATAATCTATAAAATCACCTTCCTCATCTAAAATTCCTTTTTTATTTGATTTGGATTTTTTTTTGAAATTTTTAATTGATTGACCTAAAAATGATTTAATTAAAAAGGTTGATATCTTATAAATAACATAAATTATTATAAATATTATTAATAAAAACTTAAACATTACTTACTGAGATATAAATTCCTTTTAGAGTAAATATCTAAAAAATAATCATCCATTAGGTCATCAATAAAGTATATAGATTCTCCGGTAGATTTCATTTCAGGGCCAAGCTCCTTATTGACATTAGGAAACTTATCAAAAGAGAAAACCGGTTCTTTTATTGAATATCCGTTTTTATAAGGTTTCATTTTAAAGTCAGTAACTTTTTTCTTTCCTAGTAGAACTTTAACTGCATAATTTACATATGGCTCCCTGTATGCTTTAGATATAAAAGGAACCGTTCGTGATGCTCTAGGGTTTGCTTCTATTATATATACCTTATCATCTTTTATAGCAAACTGAATATTAATAAGACCAACTGTTTTTAATTCAATGGCAATTTTTTCAGTATATTTTTTAATTTGATTTATAACAAAATCCCCTAAACTATATGGTGGTAAAACAGCATTTGAATCTCCAGAATGAATTCCTGCAGGTTCAACATGTTCCATAATTCCAATTATATATACATCTTTTCCATCGCATATTGCATCTGCTTCTGCCTCAATTGCACCCTCTAAAAAATGATCTAAGAGAATTTTACCATCAGGTTTATCCTTAATAAGATCAACAACATGTTC
>Ga0315330_10002635_pt1 | contig 12317 bp, 9 predicted proteins | sample M140m34915metaG_FD_203453 | JGI IMG/M metagenome (GOLD analysis project Ga0315330, IMG submission 203453) | Ammonia-oxidizing marine archaeal communities from Monterey Bay, California, United States - M1 40m 34915 | ecosystem: Environmental > Aquatic > Marine > Intertidal zone | place: USA... | reverse complement strand
CTGCGCGACGCGCTGCTGGCCGGCGAGGCCCTGAGCCAGCGCTCGGAGATGGCGCTGCTCTGCGTCGGCATCGCGCTGCGCCGCCGCTGGTTGAGCACGCAAAACCAGATGTCCGAGGACGACAGCGCCGACACGAAGCGCGACGCCGAGGACTCGCTCGAGCTGCTCCGCAAGAGCGTCAAGCTGATTTTTGTGCTGCTGTGCCTCGTCGAGAAGCGCAGGGCCGAGGCGGACGCGGACGAGGCCGCGCGACAGATCGAGGCCTTCCGGAACACGCCCGTGTGGTCGGTCGTAGCGCCGCGCTCGCGCAAGCGCCCGCGCGAGGGGGAGGGCGAGGAGGAGGAGGGCGAGGCGGGCGAGGAGGGGGAGGAGGAGGGCGAGCAGGGCGCGCCCACGGGCGGCGAGGACGGCGAGGGCGGCGCCGAGCGCGGGTGGGCGCGCGCGCTGCGGCTCACGGCCGCCGACGTCGCGCGCATGGCCCTGACGGTCGGCGCGGCGCAGATCGGCACCACCGGGAGCGAGGACGGCAACGACGACGACGAGCTCGCGCTGCTGTACTTTCGCTCGGAGGCGGCGCGCATGGCCACGCGGCTGCTGATGCCCTCGCCCAGCGCCGACTTTGTCACGCTCGGCACGAAGCGCGGCGACGAGTCGGTGTCGCGCGCGAAGCGGTTGCTGGCGATCACGCAGGCGGGCGAGAGCGAGGCGGGGCAGTCCATACTGCGCGACATGGTGCTCAGCTGGTTGCTGCCGCCGCGGCTCGTGGGCGTGCGCCGCGGGCTGCTGCTGAGCCGCGCCACGAGCACGGCCGCGGGCGTCGACTGGCCGCTGGCGGTGCAACGTGCCCACGATGTTGCGATGAGTGGCTGCGAGTTCATTTGGGAGAACGGCACCGACGAGCTCGAGCGCATGTGCTGCCTGCTGACGGGCCTGGCCATCCTCACGACCAAGGGCGGCGACGACCCCATCCGCAAGCTCGACGCCTTCAAGGGTCGCGTCTCGCTGCCGTGGTTCGAGACGGCCGCGCCGAGCGACGACAAGGCGCTGCGCCTGACGCTCGTGCCCGAGGCGCGCAAGTGGATCGTCTTCGTCATCGAACCCAACGGGTCCCCGCGCGTCGTGAGCGCGCTCACGGGGTTTGAGGGGATGTGCGAATCGGTGTTAATCATGTTGAGTTGATCGCGCGCGCGTGTGTGTATGTGTGTATGTGTGTGTGTACGCACCACACTTACAACGGCTCTCCAAACCCAACACCCATCGCCATCACAGTCGCGTTCTCTTGCATCATGAACTTCATGATCCGGAGCATCAAGTCTTTGAACTTTCGCTTGCGCGCCCCGAAGTAGCGGGGGGGCGTGTCGGGGTTGGTGTTGTTGGCCTGCAGGATTCCAACCATCACGTTGAGGGTTAGCTCGGTCCACTTCATCGTGGTCATGAGGACCAGCACGGCCGTGCCCCATCGGCGCTCAAAGACGTCGTGATGCACAAATGGCCAGAAATTCGTCATCTTCACGAACTGGTCGCCGATGGCCTGCAGTCGCGGCGACGCGTATCGAAGCGCCAGGAAATTCTTGTTTGTCGCCGCGCGCACCACCTCCTCGTCGTCGCGCAGCGCTGGCGAAGCGTGGCTCAGGACCCTGTAGTTCCCCCGCGCACTCGCGGCAATCGCCGCCAGCACAACCCGCTTCAGGTTGCTCAAGTAGGGATGGTCTTGCAGCCTGCCGTCTCCCGTCACGATGCTGCGCTCGCGCAAGCACAACTGGCGGAAGCGATTCTGCCCCGTGGCCCTCAGCGACTGCGCGTCCGGCAGCTCACCCCAGATCTTCTTGCAGAGGTCTTCGTAAAAGTCGTCGTCGCACGCGGCGTCGCGCGCCTTGTCAAGGGCGCAGAAGCGCGTGACCATCTTGCACACTTCCCACGACGCGTCACCGTTGTTGATCGCCAACAGGACCTCCTTGACCAGGTCGTCGGTCCCAAAGACCTCCTGGATGGCGGGCGCCGCCCGCCTCTTCGACCGGTATTCCTCGCGCAGGGCCACTTCCCTTGCGCGCAGGGCCTCCTGCTCTGTGCGCAGCTCCGCCAGCTGTGAGACCAACGCCTCCTCCTCCTCCTGCTCCTCCTCCGCCGCGTCCCAGGCCTCTTGCAGCTGCCGCACGGTGGCCTCGTCGTCCTTGGCAGCCGTGGCAACCAAGGGCAGCGCGCCCAAGTTGGGCAGCATCGGTGCCCCCTTTTCCTCTCTTGCTATGTGTGCTGCGCTTGTGTGGAGTTATCTTTGAAATTGCAAAGTGTTTACACACGCACTCGCGCACTCACACGCACAAGACACGCACACGAGCTGTGACGTTGGTGACCTTGACGCGCGCCGCTCACGCGTTGGTGGCGCCGCCCTCAGCCTCCGCGGCCGGCGCCACGGATGCCGGCTTGCCCGCCTCCTCGGGCCGCAGCGGGGAGCCCGGTCGCTTGGGCGGGATAGGTAGCCGCGGCGGCGCCTCGGGATTGATCTCGGCCCAGATCCAGCCCCTCGAGTCGCGCGGCTTGCGGTTCTCCGCGGGCACCCACCGCTCGCCCTTGGAGTTGACCTCCCACACCGGCCCGCGCGTGTTCTCGGGCGCGAACCGCTTCACCGCGCAGCACGCGCAGCACAGGATGAGCGCCGTCAGGCACGCAATCACGATCAGCAGGATCCACACGACCTCCATCATGGCCGCGCGGGCCCCCACTCCCCGCCGGCCGCCCTCTTCTCCTTTGGCTTTGGGCGCGCGGTGGATATCTTGAGCGAAAAACGCACGCCCACACACGCCCACACACACGCACACACACTCACCAGTCTCTCAAAACGCACCCAACCGCCACATGCCCGTCTCGTACATGTCGGGCCACTCCGTCAGCGTGGGGTGGTTCGACCCGGGCATGTCCGACGCGATGAACTTGTTGTAAAAGAGCAGCGCTGCCGCGCGGTGCTTTGGGGTGTTGGAGTGGTACCACTTGCCGTCCTTGGCCTTGTACGACCCCCGAACGTACTGGTCAACGCGCCAGGTGAGCTTGGTCTTGTAGATGGGCGTCTTGGAGGCGGCCTTGATCTTGCGCCACCACGCCTCACGCGCCTCGTCCTGACCGGCGAAGGAGTAGTCGACGGCAAACGGGCCCGGCTGGCCCTCCTCGGGCTCATAGCCTTGCGGGTAGCTACGCATTGCCGCGGCCTTGCCCTTTCCCTTGGAGTGGTTGTGGCCGTAGCCGCCCTTGCCGGCCGTGGCCATCGCCGCGCGGTGCGCCTCGCCCGCGCGCAGCACGAGGTGCAGCGGCGGCGCGCCCGTTGGCGCGCCGTGCACCGGGGCGGCCGGCAGCAAGAAGGTTGCGGGCGGCTCGCGGCGGACCGACATGGATTTTAAATACCACACCTATCCACACGCCCGCGCGCTCGCTGTTATCTCACGCAAACGTGCTCACACCTCGTCCTCGTCGGTGACTTCCCCCCACCCCGGCGCGCTGTCGTCCTCCTCCTCGTCATCTTCGTCGTCATCTTCGTCGTCGTCTTCCTCGAGCTTTTTGAACTCCTTCTCGAGAACCTCCTGCGCATCATAGAACAGGCGGCGCCAGTGGTCGCGCGCGTACTTCAGCGTCTCGACTTGCTTGCGCAGCCGCTTGAGCTCTTGCTGGTCGGCCGCGGCGTCTCCCTCGTCAGAGAGCATGCGCTTGTGGTGCTTTGGTGTGTACTTGCGGCCCACCAGGGAGCACAACGCCGTCTGCAGGTCGTCGTAGTGCTGCAGCACGTCCTTGCCCGCCTCGGACGCGGCCCCGGGGGGCAGCAGCGCCTCGGCGTCGAGCCACGGCGAGCCGTTGCGCTCCTCGCAGCCGTCCTTGATCAGCGGCACGAGCACCGGCTGGCCCGCCTCGTCGACCTCGCCGCCGGGGTGCTGCGAAGTGCACTGCTGCACCCACGGCTTCTGGAAGAGCAGGCCGAGCCGCCGCTCGCGCCACTCGCCGTCGAACTCGAGCGCGTCCGTGAGCGCCGCCGGCGGCTCGCCGAGGTCCTCCTGCGCGGCCTTGCGGTGGTAGTCCATCGGCAGCGTGCCGGTGAGGCGCGTGCCGCTGATGTGCGCCAGCGCCGGGAAGCGCGCCTCGAGCCCAAAGTGCTGCACGAGCTTGCGCAGCTTGGTCACGTGCGCCGGCGGGAGCACCCACGCGCGCGAGCGGTCGTGGTAGCCGGCGATGTTGTTGCCCGGCGCGCCGGGCGCCTTGTCCGAGAGCAGCGTCGCGAAGGCGACCAGCACGGGCGCGCCGATGGTCTCGTACTCGGTGCCCTGCACGTCGGGGCAGTCAATGCCCGCGCGCTTGTTGACGTACGGCACCTTGAGTCGCTCGGGGACACGCGCCGCGGCGTTGGCGGCCTCGAACTCGCCCAGCGCGTAGGCGTTCCCACGCGCGTCGCACGCCGGCTCGACGCGGTCCGGGTAGAGCAGCCACAGCTTGGAGATCTCGTACTCAAAGCGCGCCTTTTGCGAGAGGTACTGCTGCTTTTTCTCCAAGCCGCAGTCGTCGCCCGGCACGTCCGCGATCTCGCGCTCGCCGGCGTTGATGAAGAGCGTCGTGAAGAGCGTGGCGCCACCCGGCGCCGTGAGCGCGCGGTGGCCCGCATACCGCGCGATCACGTCCGCGTTCGAGTAGAAGGGTGGCGAATCCGAGTGGGGGAAGTCGACGTCAAAGGGCGCGACCCCGTTGCTCGACGAGAGCGTCTTCTCGCGCAGCTCGTCCCAGTCCGCCTCGAAGGCGTGTGGCTCGCGCTCGTTGGACTTGCTGGAGGGCGGGGCCGTCTTGAAGCACTCGCCCAACCAGGGCCTGGACGGCGTTGGGTGGCCGGCGTTGAGGCGTAGCCTCGGCCGGTTGTGCGCGTGCCGCGCGGCGTCCCACTTCGCGAGTATCGCAGCCCGTTCTTCCGCGAACCGATCGTCGAGGTGGTTCAGCACACCGGCAACGGAGACGAGCTGCTGCGGCGAGATCGCGTAGGCCTGGGCTCCCGAGACGCAAAAGATCGGCGAGGCCTGCGCCGGCTTGAGGCCCACGGCGTGCAGGCTCGCCTTGAGCTCCTTGAGGCGCGCCTGCTTCTCGTCGGGCGACTTGCCGGCCGCCTTGGAGCCGGCCGCACTCTTGGCGCGGCTGGCTCCGGTGGCGCTCGGGCGGCGCTTGCGCGCGATCATGGCGCGCGGGCAGCTGGTCGCGCGCTCCGATTCGACCCTCTGAGCGCGACACGAGTGGGCCGTTTTGGGAGGCGTTTGGTCGCCAACTCTCAAGTGGCACGAGCGATGGGGTGCCAACACTTCCCCTCACTCGAGTGAGGGGAAGCTAGGGGAGCGCCAACCTAGAGTCACCCCTCACTGCCCACTGCACTGGTTGCCAACTTTTGTGACCATAGACCGCACGCAGCAATCACGTCGCCAACCACGGGATGAGAAGTCTGGCTCAGCTGGAGCATTTGCCAACTCTGGTGACCATAGACCGCACGACGACCGCACGCAGCAATCACGTCGCCAACTCCTAAAGCAGGGTGCCGCACTGTTTTGCCAATTCTTAAAGAGGGTGCCGCACTGTTTTGCCAACGCAAAACTCCAAGATCGTGAACTTACTCGCCCTTAACCATGGGGGATAACAAGCTCGCGCTTGTTGCCAACGCACCGCTACGACTTCGACAACGTTGCCAACACGTAACTGAGGAACTGCGAACATTGCCAACTATAAATGTCGCAGGTCCTCAGTTGTCAGGAAGCTTCCGGGACAGATCGCAGCGACACGACGACAAAGGCGATCGCCGCCAAGCTCACGATGCAGCCGAGCACCGCTGCGGCCATCGCAAATTTTGCGGTCACTGGGTCGAGGCCGGCGTCGGCGGGTGCCTCGCTGGCCGGCGCCTCGTCCGCGCGGATCGACACGTACTCGGCGCGCTTCATCGCCGCTGCTGGCCGCGCGTGTTTTGGGAAACCCGTGCTTCTTTGACGAATACCCACCACCACCACCACCACACCAACACACCGACACCCGCCCTCACACGGCCCACGTGCACCCTTTCCCGAAACACACGCGCCGGTCCGCACGCGCTCCCATCTTTTGTATCGTGACGGTGGACCTTAGCGCCGCAACCGCTTCTGCTACCGCAGTTTAGCACGCCTTCAGCAGCAGGTCAAAGGTCTCGTTCGGCTTGGCAAACGTGAGGCACCTGCCGATGACGCGCTCCGAGTTGGCCGTGGCCAGCTCGACCGAGATGCGTCGCGGGTCCTTCTTGCCGCGCATCGCCGAGGAGCTTGACTGCTTCTTGGAGTTCTCGGCGTAGAAGGTCCAGGCGAGCATGTCGCCCGGGAAGACCGCCGTGCCGCTGTTGTTGAGCATCGTCACCATGCCACCGATGGCGAGGGTGAAGAACTCATCCACCTGCGGGCCGACGCCGTCGTCGATCGGTCGCACCGTCTTGCTGCGGCACACGCCGGCAAAGTAGAAGTTGTCCATGTCGTCGTACTTGAGGCACGCCGCGCAGCCGATGACCGGCGTCGCCGTCTCGGCGGCGACGTAGTTGCGGAAGGTCGAGTTGCGCGCCTTGCGCGACAGGCAGATCATCCCCGGCAGCACCGACGCCCACTCGTGGAAGTGCGGCTTCACCTCGATGTCCTTGCCAGGCGTGTAGGTGCCGACCATTTTGGGGTCGTCCTCCTGCTCGCCCATCAGCTCTACGTGCGTGATGCTGGTGTCGAGCGCCGCAAACTCGTACGCGTCGACAAAGCAGTTGACGACGACTTCGCCAATGCGCGATACGGGCTGGTAGCCCTCCGTGAGCGAATGCCGGCGGCTGGGGTCGGTGGGTCCCTGGATGCTCTGGAACTGCATGGGTGTCTGCGTGAGGTGAGAGCGGCGCGGGCTCCTTTGGCCAGAGGGTAAGCTCGCTGCGATAGCGGGGTGCTTCTTCTTTTTGAAGTGGCGCACAACCAGGTTATGTACAACACACCATAGGCACACACACACACACCACTGACCTCGCTCCACACCCTCGCCACCCGATCGCCTCATCGTCCCCGCCCAACCGCGCGGCGCCCCGACCGGCGCCTCGCGCGCGCCGTATTAGGCGCGGCGCTACCACCGGCGCTTGAGCTGCTCGCCCACCGACGCTGCCCGCACCGACCGGAGCGTCACGGTGCCGCCCGAGCGCGTGCGGTCAAACTCGTACCAGTACGGGCCGACGCGCTCGGGGTCGTCCTGGTAGTCGCTCAGCAGCTTTTTCCAGGCTGGCGTGTCGGGGTGCTCCGGATCCGCGGGAGGCGCGTTCAGGTCGATGTAGCCGCCGCGGCCCTTGCGCCAGCCCTGGGTGCGCACCAGTTCGAGGATCTCCTGCACATCAAACGTCTCGATACGGTTGACGGAGACGTTGATCGTGAGCATCAGGTTGCTCTGGTGCGTGTCCATGATGCGACCCACGTGCCACGCCATCGCGAGGCCTTCGAGCGCAACCTTGTTGCGCCAGATGTCGGACGCGAAGAAGCGCACCATCTGCAACTTGAAGCGGGCATCGTCACCCGCGCCCTCCCCCTCGCCCCCCTCCTCGCCCTCGGCCCCCTTCTCCAGCTCCGTCGAGCGCAGCCCAATGTAGAGCGCGTCGCCGATCACGACGCGCTTCATCTCCTCGCGCGTGACGCCCAGCCGGCAGGGCCCCTGGATGGCCACATTGGCGATGGTGTGGTCGCGGAACTCATTGTACGGGTCGGCCCCGTCGACGTTGTTGACGACGCCGTCCACGGAAACGGAGTTGGCCGCCTCTGCGGCCTCGAGGCGCGTAAGCTCCCTGTCGCCATACTTTTGGTTGAAGTGATCCATGGTGCGCACGCGCACCACGCTGCCGTCGGGCGTGGTGGAGTCGCCCAGCTTGCGCTTGGCGATCGTCGCGCGCTCCGCAAAGGCGACGTCGCCCTCGGTGATGGTCTTGAGCAGGCCGCCCACCGGCCCGTCCTCGTGCACCGCGCGCCGCGCGTACGGGATCTGCACGTTGGTCTTCTTGTTCTGCTGCGAGCTGTTGGGGATGGGCCGGATCCCGGGCGGTAGCGGCGCCGCCGGGCCCACGGGAAGGCGCGGGTTGCTCCCCGGTGCGCTGATCGCCGTGGTCACCGCGGGCGACAGGTAGTTGCGCAGGCCCTCGTGCATGAGCGCGGGGTTGAGGAAGGACATTGCGGACGCCCAACCCCTCCCCAGTTGTGCGCGGGAGGGCGCGTCCCCCTTTCAATGGTGCGACGCGCACAGTTTATGCGCCTTAGCGGCTATTATACACCACGGTTCACGCACGCACACGCACACGCACGTCCATCGCGCGTCGGGCGGGCACAGCCACCGCCGCAACCACGGCCCCGCTGCCGGCGTCGGCCAGCGCTGTCACCACCGCAAGCGGCGCCGGCGGCGGCGGTCGCGACGGCGGGGGCGCGTCGTCGTGCGTCAACCCAAATATTGGCGGCGACGGCGGCGAGGGCCACCTTGGGGGGGGCGGCGAAAGCCGCGCCGGCGCCGGCGGCGGCGGTGGTGACGACCGCCGCCGCAAGCGCGTCGGCGCGGGCACAGGCCGCGGCGCCGGGGGCGGTGGTGGTGAGGATCGCGCGGCGGCGGCCGCCGCCGCCTCGGCCACCTTGACGGCAGCGAGGGCTTCGTTGGCCTGCGCCGAAAGCGCCTGCAGCCGCACCTGCGCCTGGGCGGCTTTCGCCCTGGCCGCCGCCAGCTTCGCGGCGGGGTTGGGCGGCGCCGGGGGGCGCGGTGCCGCGACGGGCTTGACGGGGCTGCCCTTGTGCGACTCGTGCGCCGCAACGCCAAACGCCACCAACCCACCAGCCACCGCCACAATGCTGAATGTCACGATGCAGCACAGGCTGAAGCCGGCAACGCGGAGCGTTGGCGGCCCTTCGGCCTCTATGCTGCCCTGCGGTACGGACGCGTAGGTGTGTTCGTGGAGAAGCGCTTCGCGCCGCGCGCGCGGCACGGCGGCGAGCAGCGCTATGGACTCCTCGCGTGGCGGCTTTGGCAGCGTGAACCGGAAGTTGCCAGGCGCCGGCATGGCGGCGCCTGCGCGGGCCGTCCGCATATCCACGCGGCAGTTCTCGGCGCTTTTAGCGGGAACGCCACGGCCGTCTCGCGCTCGGAGGACTGGAACTCGCTGCCAACCGCGCCATTGACCGAAACGCCAATGCCATTCGCGCCAAGGCCAAGGGTGAGCGCCGAGCCGCCGTGGTCCAAGTCCAGCATGGAGACGGTCTACTACGGGGTGCACTCGTCGGAATTCCGCTCCGCTCCCAACGAACTGTGGCAGGGTGGAGAAATTGGCTGGCTCATCGTGGTGCGCAAGACCTTGTACCAGGCGCGCTCGGAGGGCAGCTACACATTTGACATGCGCTGGCAGCCGGCCGACACGTCGGGCAAGGCCTTCCCGTCGCCGTGGGGAGCCAAGCTTTCCGAGTTGATCCGCGTGACCTACTCGTTCGGCGGTCGTCACATGAAGGGCGACATGTATCCGGCGCAGGTCATCCTGACCACCAAAAGGAAGCAGGTGCGGCTGAGCTTCCACAATGCCGAGCCGGTCGATGGCGAACCTGCGGCCGAGGCTTTCATCTTCCAACTCACCAAGCTGTGCGAGGGATTCAACACCGGGACCGTCTTCAAGAAGGACGGGCCGTATTTTGCGACGGACATGGAGCAGAGCGCCTGGATCGACCGATCGGTTGCGGCCTTCAAGGCTGCGAGGCGGCGGCACCAGTTGGAGCAGCAGCAGCGTCAGGCGCGGATGCAGGAGCAGCAACGCTTTGACGTGCTGCTGCAGATCGAGCGGCAGCGGGCGCTGGACCAGGAGCAGGAGCAGGAGCAGGCGCAGGCGCAGGCACAGGCGCAGGCGCAGGCGACCGAACCCGAGCCCGAGCCCACGCTAGAGCCGGCCCAGGCCGTCGAGACGGCGCCCGCCGCGAGCTCTGCCTGCACAGCGGAAGCGGCGGCTACCCTGACCGCGCTCGCAGCCTTCACGGCGGGCGCGCCCGCCGCTGTCACGCCCGACCACCGCCGCCGGGTCGCGCTGCGCTTTGCGGGACAGCGCACGGTCCACGAGCCGTCCGACGACGAGGACGCCGCCGCGCCCGCGCCGGCGGCCGAGCCAGCGGCCGCGCCCGAGCGGGCGCCCGAACCGGTGGCCGCGCCGGCGCCCGAACCGGCTGCCGCGCCGGCGGCCGCGTCCGTGGCCGCGCCCACACAACCGGCCCCAGCCGCGCCCAGCGATGGGTCCATCCCACTTCCCGATGGCTGGGTGGAAGCCGTTGACCCCAGGTCTGGCCAGCCCTACTTCTTCCAGCCCGCCGTTCCAAAGTCGTCGCAGTGGTCTCACCCGAGCGAGCCCCCGCCCGCCGCGGGCGAGAAGTTCTCGCAGGCGCACGTCGAGCGCCGATACCCAAAGCAGCCGCCCGAGGTCCAGCGCGTCATACGCATCCACGGCATCGGAGAGGCCTGCAAGCACGATCCGTCCTGGAAGCCGCCGGCGCGCGCGGCCGACGCATCGCTGCCGTTCAAAGACTTCGACCCCGAGAAGCCACTCGGCTTCCTGTACGTCGCGACGCACCCGTACGCGTCGAGTGAGTCCATCGCCCAGGCGAAAACGTTCGTCACGGCGGCGTGCGCGGACCGGGGCCTGAGCGGCAACGTCGAGAAGGACGCCGAGACGTACAAGGCCAGCGCGCGAGCCGTGTGCGCGCTGGCGGGCGTGTACAGGACGATCATCAACGACGTGATGCGCAGCGTGCAGTGCGGATTTGAGAGGCTGCAACAGGGCCAGGGGATGGCGTGGTGGATGCAGCAGATCGAGAACGAGTTGCTCTTTCTCGACATCAAGCCGGACAAAGCCCGCTTCAAACGGCGCCTCTCTCAAGAGTGGATGCAGGTGATACTTGAGCACGCGATCGAGCACGGCGTCCAGATCTTTGCGGAGCTGCACGAGAGCGTGCCCCGTGTCAAGACTCTGAGGCCGTCGGTGGCTGAGCTGTACAAGCGGGTCCGCACCAGGTATCGGAACGATTGCGAAAACGCGGCGGCGCGGCAGAAGGATTGGGACAGCAAGTACGCGGCGCAGCAGGCCATCCACGACGTCTGGCTGCGCAAGAAGCGGTTGGAGGACGCGGCGAAGGAGGTGCAGGACGCCCGGGCGCGCTGGGCGGAGATGCAGCCGCTCCTCGACAAGTGGAAGACGACCCTCGCGCCGGAGGCGTTTGTCTGGAGCCCGCCGCTGCAGGGCAAGGGCTACCAGGACCTCAGGGAGCAGCGAGACGAACTCCTCGCGCGGATGCAGGCGGGCGTTGTCGACGACGCGCGCGAGGCGTGGCAGGCGTGCGTCGCGCGCGCAACGGTGCAGTGCGAGGTGTCGGACAGGCGGCAGGAGCGCATCCAGGCCCACCTCAAGGAGTTGGACCTCGTGAAGCGCGCCGTCGAGGAGGAGGACAAGACCGCGAGCAAGGAGCACGATCGCATGGCGGCGCTGTACGAGACGCTGGACAAGGAGCCGGGAGCGGCCGACGGCGGCGTGGGGGCCATTCAGGCCGAGATGGGCATTCGCTGCGGCACGCTGGGTGCGCTCCAAGGCGAGGTGCCGGCGCGGGTGGCGCAGGTGCAGGAGTTCTTCGAGGGCGAGCGCGCGTACCGCGCCGTGGTGGAGACCTTCCTCACCGGCGCGCGCGGCCAGCTGCACAACCTCGACGAGGACAAGGAGGAGGACGACGTGGTCTTTGGGCAGGAGAAGACGCTGGCCGAGCGCAACAGGGAGGGCTTTGCAAACGCGATCGTGCTGAGCAGCGACGACGAGGACGACCCGCCCGCGAAGAAGCTCAAGACGGAGCCCGTGGTGGTGCTGGACAGCTAATCGTGGTGACGGTGGCGTTGGAGTCGCCAAGTAGGAGGGTGTGCGTGTTTGCACGTGTGTTTTTGAGCGTGAAAAACGCATGGCTTGTGACCGTCCCAAAACGCGGAAATCGCCGCGCTGACCCCCCGGGATCGCTAGCTTGGGGGTTCGGGTTGCGGGTCGGGGTTGGCACATGGCGCGACGCGCGCGCAAGCGGCCAGCGCCAATGGACTGGCTCGCGCGCGTGGACGCGGAGCTGCAGGGCACGTGCGACGCGGAGCTGCTCGCGGGCGCGGTCCAGGCGCGGGAGCAGACCGAGCTGCTCCGGCAGTACCGCGCGACGTGCGAGCAGCTGCAGGCGTTTGGCGCCGACCTGCACGCCAAGGGCCCGGCGCTCGTGCCCTTTCGCTTCCCGGTGCGCCCGACGCACAAGAAC
>Ga0315330_10002632_pt1 | contig 12326 bp, 8 predicted proteins | sample M140m34915metaG_FD_203453 | JGI IMG/M metagenome (GOLD analysis project Ga0315330, IMG submission 203453) | Ammonia-oxidizing marine archaeal communities from Monterey Bay, California, United States - M1 40m 34915 | ecosystem: Environmental > Aquatic > Marine > Intertidal zone | place: USA... | reverse complement strand
TAAATCAAGAAAGATTAGCTGAGATGCAAGTAGCTGCTAGTTTTTTAACAAAGAATCAAGAATTTAAACAGCAAATGGAAATTGCTAATTTATCTAGTGACCAACAGATGCGATTAGCTTTCCTTACTGCTAAGAACCAGGCAGAGTCTCAAAACTTAACATCAGCCCAACAAACTGAATTAGCTAACTTAAATAAGAATCTTGAAGTAAATAAAATTAATGCTGGTCTTGCTCAACAAATGGGATTAACTCAATTAAATGTAGATCAACAAACAGCAATTAGAAACGCTGCTACTGTAGCTAATATAGATTTAGCTAGGTTTAGTGCCGAGCAACAAATAGAACTTGCTAATAGTAAATTTATGCAAACAGCTACATTACAAGATTTAAATAATAATCAACAAACTATTATTAGAGATGCTACTTCATTAGCTGCTATGGATATGCAAGGAGCTGATTTAACTAGTAGAGCCAGTATTGAAAATGCTAGAAACTTTTTACAAAAAGATTTAGCTAATTTAAGTACAGAACAACAGTCTTATCTTTTAGATGCTCAACAAAGACAACAAAGGTTGTTAACTTCATCAGCGGCTGAAAATGCAGCTAGTCAATTTAATGCTACAAGCCAAGCCCAAACAGATCAGTTTATGGCTAGTTTAGGTCAGCAGTTAAATTTACAAAATGCAGCGCAAGAAAATGCTATGGAACAGTTTAATGCTACAGAAGCTAATCGTATTGCTGCTATACAAGCAGGTAATGATCTAGATGCTGCTAAACTTTCTGCACAATTAAATAGTCAAATAGATCAGTTTAATACACAAATTGATTTTCAAAGAGATCAATGGAATCAACAAAACTCTCAGGCTGTAGAGCAATCTAATGTTAACTGGAGAAGACAAGTAAATTTAGCGGAAACTGCAACACAAAATGCAGCTAATCAATTACAAGCTCAACAACTATTTGCTTTAAGTCAGCAGGAACAAACTTTTTTATGGCAACAGTTAAGAGATGAAGCTGCTTATTACAGACAACAATATGAAAATGAACAGCAACGTAAGACTACATTGTATGCAACCGCATTAGCTAATGAGTCTGAAGGAGCATCTAAAAACGTAACAGGTAATTTTCAAAGAATTGAAACTTTATTTAATTCATCAATGGGGACAAATGAAGCTAATTTTGGAGCATAGTAATGGGAATAATTAAAAATATATTTAAAGGCATTGGTAAAGTCTTTAAAAAAATTGGTAAAGGTATCAAAAAAGCATTTAAAGCCTTTGGTAAGTTTATGGGCAAGATAGGCTTTGTTGGTCAATTAGCTATGATGTTTTTATTCCCTGCAGGTATAGGCAGTATGTTTCTAAAAGGGTTAGGGAAATTAGGAGCTACTTTAGCTTCTGCAACAGGTAATTCTATATTTTCTGCAGCAGCTAGAGGCATAGGTAATGTTTTAACAAAAGCCAAGAATTTTGTAACTGCAGCTAAATCAGGTTTTAGTAGTATTACTAATGGTATTAAAGAGTTTGGTAAAACAGCTTTAAATAAATTTGGTGAAGCTACAGGGTTGTTTAAGATAGATAGCGCAGCACAAAACTTTTTTGGTGTTAATTCAGCTATGGAAAGAACTGCAGCAGGATTTGGAGAAACAAAGAAGTTATTTAGAGGTCTTAAAGATGGAACCTTTAACTTAGAAGAAGCTATAGATCTAGATAAACTTTCTAACAAAGTAGGAATAAGTGCTAAAGATTTAAAAAGTTTAAATCCTGATATGAAAATAATAAATGGTGTAGTACAACCAATGGAGAGTTTAAATTTAGATTTAGCTGAAGGACTTAAAATTGATTTTGAATATCAAAGCCAAGCTAACATTCAAAATGTTTTAGCAAGAGGGACTTCTCCAGCTTCTATGGGACAATCTGAAGTATTTGCAGCGGATGGTTTTGAAAACTATGTAGATCAACAAAAATCTTATGGCAATGTAACAAAAGGAAATATACAAGGGCCGCAATATGCAGACAATGCTATGAGGATGAGTGGTTCAGAGTATTCAAGACAGGTAAGAGCAGGTCTTCAAGAACAAGGAGTTGAAGCTGTTGTAAATGAAGTTAATCCTCAAACAGTATTAGAGAATACTTCTAAAGCTCCTATCAGTGTCAGTGAAACTGATAAAATTGTAAATCAAGCAATACAAGCTCCTGAAAAAATACTTCCTACAGCAAAAGATAAGAACTGGCTTCAGAAATCTGTTTCAAGAACTGCAGCTCCTTTTGATCCTACCCAAGTTGGATTCATACAAGCAGGTAAAAATGCTATGCAAGTTGCTTCAGAATTTGGAGGGCAAGAAGAAATAGATTATGGGACAAGAAGTTTTGGAATTGTAGATGCTTTCCCTCAATTTGATCCAATGCAAATGCAAGCCACTCCAAGTCAATTTGATTTAGCTTATCAAACACCCATGGGAACACAAAATAATATGTTTGGTATCGGCTCTTTTATGGATTTTACAAGATCTAACCCAGGATTTTATGACCCATTGTTAGGCTTTTATAGTGATCAAGGGCAACAAAGAGCATTGACGTAAGGTTCTAATATGGAAGATAAAGAAAATATAGATTTTTACAGTCGTATGGATAGGCCCATACCTGGAGAAGGATTACTTACTGATCCTGAGTCTCCTTGGCCTTGGGAAAAACCACCTAGATTTACTTCAGTATTACAAGCATCAGAGTTTATTTTTGATGAATTAATTGATGAAGATTTAAATCCAATTATTTTAGATGCTTTAGATGATGAAATACCTGTAATGGATATTACAAGATTTATATTATTTAAAGGATTTACAGAAGGGTTATGGACTCCAGATTTACTACTATTATTAGTAGAACCTACTGCTTATATATTAGTAGCATTAGCTGAAAGAGCTTTAATAGATCCTATAGTTTATAGAGAAGAAGATGATGAAGACATATCAGATGAAGCTCAAGTTTTTACAGACAATAAATCTTTAGATGAATTAAGAAATTACAATAAAGAAAAAGGTATTCCTAAAGGAGCCATAAGTGAAAATATTCAATCAAGAATAGATAAACTTCCTGAAGGGAAAGAAAGTTTGTTAAGTAGACCTGAAACAGAAAAAACAAGTTTGCTTGAAAGGACAGGATAATGGTTGACGGAATAGATGCTTTAGGAAAAAGTCTTTTAGGAAGACAAGATACATTTAGAGAGCAAAGAGAAGACGATCTTAAAAAAGATAGACGTAGGCAAAGAAATAAAAATATTCTTACAGGTCTTTTAAAATTTGCTGATACTGCTGCTAGAGAAAAATATGATGATTGGTTTGGTAATGAAGCCAGTAGAAGTGTTTCTAGAATAATAAAACAACAAAAACAAATGGAAGCTCAACGTGCTTCTTATGAAACTCAGCTTAACGCAAGTGGTAAATCTGCTTTTGATTATGAATTAAGTTTAGTAGAAGGAAGCTTAACTCCTGAACTATTAGGTAAACGTATTGAAGGATTTAGTGATTTTTCTAAGGATGACCAAAATTTATTATTGTATGGAGGAAAAGATTCTTTAGGAGGAAATGTTCCAGGTTTATATAACAAAATAGCTCAACAAAAATTAGATGCTAGAAATGAATGGGCTAAGAACATAAAAGATTTAAAATATGATTCTGTTGATGCTACTCAAGCATGGAAAAAAGTAAACCCTAACAGTAAAAACCTTTTAGGAGGAGCTTTTGATTTCTTTAAAGATAAAATAACTGGATCTCCTGAAGGTAATAAAGATGAGCTAGTAGCTTCTAGATTAAAAGAAATTACTGATAATTTTGAAAAAGCTCGATTATTCCAAGCAACTAAAATGGCTGGATTTAGTACAGAAGATTCTATTAAAGCTGTTAATGATTTAATTAGAAAAGGTACTGAAAAAGGATTATATGAGCGTATTGGTACAGTAATTAAAACAGAATCACAACCTGTTGAAGAGATTTTTACTGATCAAACAGGAAAAGCTTATATAGTAAAAGGTGAAATAGGAGTACAAACTTTACAAAGATCAGATGGAAGCACTTATCAACGTGAAATTAAAGTTGGTACTGGAAAAGACGGAGAAATATCTAGTCAGCTTGTTAATAAACGTAATCCTCCTGTAATAGTACCAATAGACGTAGCAAGTCCTCTTACAGGTGATGTAAGGAAATTCCAAGAGGTTTTTATTCCAGCAAGAGATGGAAGTAAAACAGGCGATAGGCAACTTATTGATATAACACCTGCTGACGTAAAAGAAAGAATTAATCATCCTAGATTTGCAGATGTTGTTCCAGCAGAAAGGACTAAAGGCTATACAACTTTTGGAAATCATTTTAAAAATGTATATATTGATCCATCAGCAGAAGACCTTATTACTAAAGATCTTTTAGCTGTTACAGGTGGAACTGATTCCCAAGTTAATAAAGATTTAAAAGAATGGATAGGTACTAATACAGCTTTAGTTCTTGATAATCTTACTAGAAATTATGATTTAGCAAACTTAGGAGGAGTACCTACTTTTAGTGGGCAACAACAAGAACAAATTGCTGTTCAAATATTAATGTTGGATGCTTCTGTAAAAGCTCAACTTCAAGATATTTCAGGTGTAAGACAAAACTTTAAAGGTTCTGCTAGTGATTATATAGATCCATCTAAAGTTCTTTTTGCTATAGAAGCATTAAGAAGTACAAAGCGATTACAAGTTGAAAAGGGAGGCGATAGGGTTTTAACTGATGCGGAACTTTATAATAGAGTAGCAGCTTCACAACTTATTAGCGGCCCTTCTTTTAATTTTAATCCTCGCACAGATGGTGAAAGTCACTTTGATGCAGGAGAGATAAACGAAATAAAAAGGCTTAAATCATTAATTGATGAAAATAATGAAAAGAATGGAAGGACAAGAGATAGAAACGGAAATATTCTTTCTTTGTTTAATATATCTGTTCAATATATGGATACTCCACAGGGAGAGCAGGAAGCTGAAAGGCTTCTTGAAACAATAGATCCTTCTGTAGTAGAGAGTAAATTCAATCCAAAGAAAATAGCTACTGCTTATCAAATGATGATAGGTGAAAGAGAAGCAGAAAAAGATTTTGGTTTTTCAGAAGAAGAAGCTAGGAAACGTGTTGAAACTGAATCATTTATAGAAAAAGCACAGGTATTAAAAGATACTAAAAATGATACTACAGTAGATGCAGCAGTACAGCTTATAACTACTTTTGATCCTAAGAGTATGTCTTTACAACAAACTCAAATAGATATACTTACAAGTTTCCTTACTGGACGAAATCAAGCTGGATTTGGACGAGATAAACTTCAAAAACAAAAGGACTGGGAAAGAGATTTTGAAAGGGCTACTGGTAGAATTCAAGAAGCAGTTGAATTATCAAAAAAACCAGTTAATCAAGGTAATGAAAAAGCTCAAACCCAACTTGATGAAATAGTACAAAGAGATGAACAAAAAATACAAGGTCTTATTAATCAAGTTAAAGAAGCAATAATTAATACTTCTGATGAAATAACTGGAGATGCAGCTACTGAAAAGTCTCTTTTAGAACAAGAAAAAGCAAAGAAAGCAAGAGTAGAAAAGTTAACAGAAAGTTTGTTAAGTAAAGAAAATAAACCACCTGCAGAAATAGATATTGAAACAGCAGAACCAGACGTTATTGATGCTGATTTATCTTTAAGTAATCAAATTATTAGAGATCCTGATAATAATTCTTTAAAACTTAATATGAATTATATTCAAGATGTAAATAACACAATTAATAGGATTGCTAAAGCTTCTGGAGATGGGCCAAATGAAATTGCTTTAATGCAAGAGACTATTGCTGCAGAAAGTAATTATGGTTATGACCTTACAGATGAAGGCAGGGAATATACTGGATTAGGATCAGTTGTACCTAACAGTAGAGGAATGGGTCAAATAGATGAAATAAGTTGGAAAGAGACTAAAAGGAGGCTTGAGCCAAGTCAACTTAGAAAGTTATCACCTAAGTATCAAAATACTGTAGCTGAATTAGAAAAAGAATTTCAGATTGATCTACAAAATGTTACTTATGATGACTTAAATGATCCTACTATTAATTTAATATTTACAAGATTACATTACTTAAGATTCCCAGAAGCTGTACCAGGAACAGAAAAAGGAAGATCTGTTTACTACAAAGATTTTTATAACACCAATGACCCTAATGCTAAAGCAACTCCAAAGAAATATAGAGATCAAGTTAAATTTTGGAAACGTGCAGGAGCTATTAATTAATGGTTTATATTGTAGGGTATGGACAAGCTTCAACAGGGGGCCGCCCTGAAACAATGAGTGTCACACAGTTTGATGCTGATCCAGAAGTTAAACAGCTATCGGGGATAGTGCATAGATACTTAAATGAAAATTTATTTCCTGGTGCAAAACTTTTAGGAATGAAAGAAACATCTAAAGAGTATTTATCTAAACCTTCTGAATCTCTTAGAGATCAAATGGCATCTGTTAGTACATTAGCCGCTAGAAGGGCTGCAATAGATAAAGCACCTCCAGAAGTAAAAAGAGCTTATGCTAAATTATTAAATCTTTGGGAAAACAATACAGAGATTAGAGGATTTGGTGAAGGATTAGATGCTGCTAAAGATTATGCTTTAGATATTTTTACTTCTCCTGAAACCTTTGTAACTCTAGGGAGTATAGGGCCAACTGCAGGTTCAACTGCCCTTAGAGCAACAGGGATAGGTGCAGCATGGGCTGGTGCAGATGAATATATAAGACAATCTAAAGATGTAGAAATTGATAGACTTGATGAAATATCTACCCCTAGAGTATTAGCAGCTACAGCAGCAGGAGCTTCGCTTGGTTATGGTTTAGGTTATGGAGGACATAAGCTAGGAGAATTTGTATCTAGAAATGCAGATCAAAAATTATTAAATAAAGTAGAAGCAGAAACTTTAGAGTCAAAAACTGCTAAAACAGAAGTCTCTCCTACTAACGATAAAGAAATAAGTAGAGATGATGTAGATGAATTAAGAGATCAGTTTTTTGAAAACCAAGCAGAATTAGAACGTAGAGGAAGAGAGGGAGGAGCTGCTGCTTTAAGAGATCCAGATTTTATAAGAGAGCAGCAAGAATTACCTTTAATTTTTGGAGATGTTACTGGAGACACTACAGAAGAATTAGTGGCTGGTAGACCTTCAAGAACTATTGCAGGGGGTATAGATCCTTTAGTTATAGAAGCTAATAAAAAATTTACTGGTCAAGCAGGTAAGAAAAGTAATCAAGAACTCAGAGATGAAATAAATGCTGTCATGTCTGATGTTGAAGGATTAAATCAAGAACAAATTTCAAATAAATTACTGTTTAATTTAAATCGTTATGCTAATAGATTTGGTAGTAGTTTAATTTTTAAACCTTCATCTATATTAGATCCTTTTACAAAGTTTTCTGATGTAGCAAAAAGCCTACAACAAAAATTTAGATACGATGCACAGAGAGATTTATTTGGCCCTCGAAAAAAAGACAATCAAGACTTTGGAGAAGTATTTAAAGAGATACTAGGGGAAAGCTACGTTACTTTTAAAAGAGCATTAGACCCCATACAAAGAACTACATCAGGACAACTAACAGATCGTGTTAATGATCTTTTAATAGAAGCTCTTAGAAAACCTAGTCTATCAGTTGAATCTGAAAGTTTAGAAGCAAGCAGGAAACAAATAAGAACTTTACTGGATAAGATTGGAGATGAGCTTCTTGAAACAGGAGCTATAAGAAATAAAGTTGAAGTTAATTATGTTCCCAGACAATGGAATAGAAAAGCTATAGAAGATAATAAATCTTTCTTTATGCAAAGATTAGTTGAATCCAAACAAGCTAAAAATTCTAAAGAAGCACAATCCATAATGGATAGCATGTTAGATAAAACTAATCAGTTAGATCAAGGAGGAGGCACAGGAGGTAGTTTTTTCTACAGTAGACCTTTAGACAAAATAACTGACGATACTTTATTTTCTGATTTTTTAAATAATGATGTTAATGCAGTAATGATTAACTATATAGCTCAAGCATCTAAGGCTATAGCTAAAAGAAAAGTATTTGGAGTTAATAACTTAGATGAGTTTACCTCGTTTTACATTGAAGGCATTGATAGGCAAATGCGTAAAGCAGGGAAACAACTTACATTAAGAGATAAAAAGTCTCTTCAAAAAGTTTACAACTATTCTACAGGAGAAAACCTAGAAAGGTTTGAAGGTATTCCAGGGTTTGCTTTAGATTTATATGGCACTATTAATAGACTAGCTTACTTGCCTCTTGCCACTATTTCTAGTTTAACTGAGATAGGAATTAATATTGCTAAAGCTGGGCCTACTACCGCAATTAAAGGTTTTGTAGGGGCATTAAATGATGCTAGAGGTACTATACAAGATAGATCATTAGGAGTTCTTAGAAAACAAGGTTTAACAGAAAGAGAAGCTTGGAGAGAACTACAAGAGTTTGGCATGGATTTAGATCCTGTATTGGTAGACACAGTTGAAAGATTATCAGGTTCTTTAATTCGTAATTCTAAATTACAAAAAGTAAATAATACTTTTTTTAGACTTACTCTATTAGATCAATGGACTAAATTTGTTCAGCTTGCTTCGTATAAAACAGGCAAGCAATTAATTTCTAAAAATCTTAGAGAAATAAACAGATTAAAAAAAGTTGAAGATTCTTCTAGAATTAGAAATATGAAAGATCAACTTAATGAGTTAGGAGTTGATATTGATAAAGGGTTGAAGTGGGTAGAAGGCGGTGAATCTTTAGACGATGCTTTTTATAAAGATGTTAAAAGAGGTGCATCTAGATATACTAATGAAGTAATTCTTATGCCTTCTGCTGAAAGTGGACTTAAACCTTTTTGGACAAGCGATCCTAAAAGTTCTATTTTATTTCAGTTCCTTGGTTATCCTATTGCATTTACTAATACTATTTTAAAAAATGCAGCAAAAGACATAATTAGAAATCCTACACAAAATGCCCCTAAAGCATTAGCAGCAGGATTAATTATGACTGAGATGGCTCGATGGACTAATTGGGCTAGATCTCATGGTCAATCAGAAAAAAATAAAAGCAATCTTGAAATATACTCTGCAGCTATAAGACGATGGGGTGGTAATGGTATTGTTGCAGATATGATGGGGAAAGCTAGAGAGGCCACTAGAGTTTACCAAGATCCTATTGCTGGAGCAGCTAGTGGTCTTGGCCCTGTAGGTAATGACATATATAAAATAATTAAAAGAGGTGATCTTGTAAGAATCTTTGGAGAAAAAATTCCTGGTTATGGAGCATTAGGTTTTGTATCTCCTGAAGCTAAACGTGCTTATACAGAATATTTAAAAGAACAATCTAAAACATTTAGAAAAGGAACTATTAAATTTTTAGGAGCTGAAAATGAACCAGACGCTAAATTAAATTTAGCTGAAGGTGGATTAGCTACAACTGGATCTACTGTAGAGAATGTTTCTAATGTAGCAAAAGAACCTCAAGAAAGAATAAATCCTTATACAGGTGAACCTTATGATGTAACTGCAGGTTCATTCAACCAAGATTTGATTGATAGAAATGATAGATCAGATCCTTTACGAAGATTAGGATTCTCTAAAGGTAGTTTAGTAGCTAGAGAATCTTATGTTTTAGGGGCTATTGTTAAAGGTGCAACTAAAGCAGGGACTAAAGGAATAAAGTTATTTCATGGTGCAGGAAAAGACTTTGATAGTTTTGATTCTAAATTTGCAGAAGAAACAGCTTTTGGAAAAGGGTTTTCATTTACTCCTGAAAAGAAAATAGCTAAGAACTATGCAGCTATGACCCCTAAACAAATAAAAGATTTGTATGGTAAAGAGTATGTAGATGCTGCTTTAGAACGTAAAAAAGATGGAACTCCTATTTTATATGAAGTAAATGCTAAGTTAGATCCTACTGAAATTTTATTAGCTAGGAAAAATCTTTTAGATCAAAATCCTGGTATTCAAGATAAGATTAATAAATTAATAGTAGGCGAAAATATAGATCCTTCAAAGATAGACTTTAATAAACCTAAGTTTTGGAGACAGTTACTTAAAGAATCAAACAAAGATGCTGATGAATTATTCTCAAAGTATGGAATTAAAGCAGCTCTTAAAGATGCTACAGGCTCTGAAATTAAACAGGTAGGTGGTCAGTTAGAATATACAGTATATGATCCTAAAGTTTTAAGTGTTGTAGATAAGCAACGTCTTAAAAAAGCTGAAGGGAGTTCTGTAAGTCAAAGTAGTTTTAAAAACATAGCACATGGGCAAATTGCTAAACTTATAGGATTTAAACCAGAAGACTTACAGTTTGCTATAGATTCTGACAAAAAATATGACCTTCAATCTAGAATTCGTGGAACAGGTGATTCCATTAGACACGTTATGTTAGGTGCTGCTGCGTACTATTCGGATAATCCAAACTTTGCTAAAAAAGCTATAGATCTTAGAGATAAATTTTCTTTTGATGATAGAAGAGGTATACGAAAAGATCTTCTAAATAATCAAATAGGTTTTGATTTAGCTAAAGACTCTGACTCAATGCAAGAAGTTTACGAAAAAGCTTTAGTTTTAGCTGAACAAAAAAAGCTTGGTAAATTTAAATGATGAATAAAGAAAATGTTTTTGAACAATTAAAGATAGATGAAGGTATTAAATATGAATCTTACTTTTGTTCAGAAGGCGTACCTACATTTGGTGTAGGGCATAAAATACTAGAGTCAGATCCTGAATGTCATATGCCTATAGGTACTCCTGTAAGTGAAGATAGAGTGTGGGAAGTCTTTGAAGAAGATCTTGCTATAGCCATTAGCGAATGTGAAGTAATGTTTAGTTATAATACTTGGAACTCTTTTTCTGATGAAGTACAAGAAGTATGTGTAAACATGATGTTTAACCTTGGCAGACCTAGATATAGTAAGTTCTTAAAACACATAGCTGCTTTACAAGATCACAACTGGTCTTTAGCAGGTGCTGAAGCTAGAGATAGTAGATGGCACTCACAAGTAGGAGATAGGGCTGAACGTCTTTGTCTAAGATTAGAAGCTCTATAATGTAGATGTTTGCAGAATTAGCTGCAATCACTAGCGCAATCAGCGCAATCAATCAGACTATTGCAACCTTTAAAGAAGGCAGAGCTAACGCTCAAGATGCTGCTGCACTTTTAGGAAAGTTTGGTACGACTGCTCAAAAGCTAGATGATTGGGAAAGAAAAAAGAAACTTAAACGTCCTTTAACCCCTAAAGAGGCGATGGATCTCTCTATTAAACGTAGAGAAATCAAGACGATAGAGACTAAAATTAAAGACCACCTCATGATGATGGGGATGTCAGATGTTTGGAAAGACGCTGAACGCATACGAAAACAGTCAGAAAGAGATCACCTTCAGTATCTAAAAGATATCCATAAAAAACGAAAAGAACGACAACAAAGAATGAAAGAAAGAGCTACTGTTGCTTTTATTATTTTTTCTTTAGGATTTATAGGATGGGCAAGTTGGTTTGTATACGAAGCTATTCAAGAAAGAAGATTAGATTCTGCTAAACAACGTCTAGAACAAGCTAAAGAAAGACAACGTAACCTTAGAAAATGCGGTAGATATAAATGCTAATGGTATTTTTATTAGTAGTAGTTGTAGAAGGAGAAGTTGTATCAGATAATGGGATGTTATTTAAGGATGTATACAGGTGCAATGTATTTGCAAGTGCAATAGAGCAGGGCAAGTGGAGTCCTAATGATAGACCTTACTATCGTCAAAAGAATGTTACAGCGTACTGTGTCCCTAAAAGAGTTTCTAAAAAACAATTCATCTACGAGTAGGAGTGGTTCTATGGGGAAAATTACTGCAGGGCTTGGTATAGCATTAGTTGTTTTATCAGGTTCATTTAAACTCTACTATGATAAGACTGAAGCAGAAAAGGAACAAATGGCTGCACAGTTAAGACAAGCTGCAGACAACCAACTACTATTAGAGAACAGTATTAAAGGTCTTAATGAGCAAGTATTACAGGCTGAAGAAGATAAGAAGATTGCATTCCAAAAGATTAATTTATTACAAGAACAAAACAGACAGTCTCTTGAAGAAGTTAATAACCTTAAAAGTAAATTTGATAAACACAATATGAATATGCTTAGTTTAAGAAAGCCTAAACTTATAGAAAATATTATTAACAAAGGAACTAAAGGGGTCTTGAATGACTTTGAAACTCTTACCACTCCTGTTAGTAGTAGCCAGTAGCGGCTGCAGCTTAATAGGTAACAAGC
>Ga0315330_10002630_pt1 | contig 12335 bp, 11 predicted proteins | sample M140m34915metaG_FD_203453 | JGI IMG/M metagenome (GOLD analysis project Ga0315330, IMG submission 203453) | Ammonia-oxidizing marine archaeal communities from Monterey Bay, California, United States - M1 40m 34915 | ecosystem: Environmental > Aquatic > Marine > Intertidal zone | place: USA... | reverse complement strand
AATGAGTTCAATATTAGAGGTATTTTGGATACCAATCAAAAAGAAAATAATATTCTAGGACACAGAATTTTAGGTAGTGATGAGTTAATTCCTGATCTAGTTAAAGAAGGCAATTACTTTTTCATCACCGTCGGACAGATAAAAAGCTACTCTGCCAGACTAAATATAGCTAAAAATTTGCTAATAAATAATGCCAAAATCGCTACTTTGATATCTCCGTTAGCTTACGTCTCCAAACATGCTGTCATTGGAGAAGGTACAATTATAATGAACCACGCAGCTATAAATGCCCAATCAAAGATTGGAGATAATTGCATAATTAATAGTAAATCTAACATAGAGCATGGTGTAATAGTTGAAGATTTTTGTCACGTATCTACTTGCGCCGTTGTGAATGGTGATACTGTGGTAGGGAGAGGCTCGTTTATTGGTAGTAATGCAACTATTTCAAACGGAATTTCAATAAAGGAAAATAGTATTATCAGTGCAGGAGAATTTGTCAGGAAATGAACAAAGTTATAATTATAGCTGAGGCAGGAGTTAACCATAATGGTGATATTGATATTGCCAAGAAACTTATTGATAAGGCATATGAAGCTAAAGTAGACTATATAAAGTTTCAAAGTTTTAAAGCTGAGAAATTAGTTAGCCCGGATGCTAAAAAAGCTGATTATCAAATTCAAAACACTAATGGGAATGATAGCAATCAATTTGAGATGCTTAAAAATCTTGAGCTATCAGAAGATCAGCACGTGGAATTAAATTCTTATTGTAACACGCTGGGAATAAAATTTTTTTCGACGGCATTTGATAGTGAAGGGGTTAAATATCTGGACTCTATTGGATTAGAATTAATAAAAATACCAAGTGGAGAGATCACAAATTTCCCATATTTGAGAACGGTTGCTAAAATGGGAAAGCCAGTGATTATGTCAACGGGTATGTCGTCATTAGCTGAGATTGAGGATGCCTTAAATCTCTTAATAAAATTTGGACTTAAAAGGGATCAAATTACAGTCTTACATTGTAATACAGCGTATCCAACACCAATGACTGATGTAAATCTGAAGGCGATGGATTTAATAGCTAAATCTTTAGGAGTCAAAATTGGTTACTCAGATCACACTTTAGGGATTGAAGTACCGATTGCGGCCGTTGCTTTGGGAGCTTCTGTGATAGAAAAACACTTTACATTGGACAGAAATCTTCCAGGCCCAGATCATAAGGCATCACTTGAGCCGTTGGAGTTGAAAGCAATGGTCAAGGCCATTAGAAATATTGAGGTTGCCATAAAGGGTGATGGCTCAAAGAACCCAAGTAAAAGTGAATTGAAAAATATTTCGATTGTTAGAAAAAGTATACATCTTTGTAGTTCTTTGAAAGAAGGGGATATAATTCGTGAAAGCGATATCTGCGTTTTGCGACCCGGAGGAGGAATATCTCCAATGAAATGGAACGAAGTAATTGGGAAAAAATTGATTAGAGATACTAAAGCATATGATCAATTAGACTCGGAGAATATTGAAGGATAATCGATAATAATATGGATCATTCTAAGAGAAAAATTTGTATAGTTACGGGAACAAGGGCCGAATATGGATTGCTGTACTGGACAATGAAAAGAATCCAGGATGAACCGAAGGCGGAGTTACAAATCATTGCTACTGGGATGCACTTATCGCCCGAGTTCGGGAACACTTATCAAGCCATTGAAAATGACGGTTTTACTATTGAGAAAAAAATAGAGTGTCTAATGAGTTCCGATACAGGGATTGGAATTTCTAAATCTATAGGGCTAGCGCTCATTTCTTTTTCGGAGGCATACACTCAATTGAAGCCAGATGTTGTTTTAGTATTGGGTGATAGATTTGAAATCATGGGAGCTGTTACAGCCGCGATGGTTTGCAGGATTCCTGTAGCACACTGTCACGGTGGAGAAGCAACAGAAGGGCTGATCGATGAATCGATTAGACATTGCATCACAAAAATGGCTCAGATACATTTCACCTGTACTGAGCAATACAGGAAGAGAATCATTCAGTTAGGGGAGCATCCCTCTCGTGTTTACAATGTTGGAGGCTTAGGGATAGAAAATATAAATAAGCTATCCTTGTTAGATAAAAACGATTTTGAGATTTCGATTGATAGGCAGCTAAGAAGGGAGAATTATTTAGTAACTTTCCATCCAGTCACATTGGATAACGCTTCAGCTGAGGTCCAATTTCGTTCTCTTATCAACTCTTTGGACGACCTTGATAATTCGCTCATTATTTTTACTAAACCAAACGCTGATAATGATGGTAGAATTATCGGAGAGTTGATCGATTCATACGTAAAGAAAAATGGGGATAAAGCTGTTGCCTTCACGTCTTTAGGCCAATTGAGATATTTATCGGCGATTCCTTTTATGACAGCGGTTGTGGGTAATTCTTCAAGTGGATTACTAGAAGTACCCTCTTTTAATATTCCTACCGTAAATATTGGTGATCGTCAAAGAGGTAGAATACAAGGTGATTCTGTCATTAATTGCGATCCGACAGAGATTTCAATTAGCAATGCGTTGAATATTGCAAGATCAGGAAAATTTCGTGAATCTATTCAAAATAAGGCAAGTCCATATGGAGAAAAAAATTCCTCAGAAGTCATCACTGAAAAGTTAATCACTATTAACTTAGCGGATATTTTGAAAAAGAAATTTTATAATCTGTATTAGTGAAAATTCTATTCATCGGAACCGTCGAATTTTCAGCTCGAGCACTAGAAAAATTGCTGCAGATCAATGCAGATATAGTAGGTATTGTTACTAGAAAAGAATCAAAAATTAATAGTGATTTTATTGACTTAAGTCCAATGGGAAAAGAGTTTGGGATACCAACTAGGTATACGAAGAATATCAATGACACAGAGACTTTGGCTTGGATTAGAGAGTTAGACGCTGACATCTTGATGTGTTTTGGTTGGTCAGAATTAATTAAAAAAGAATTACTCGAAATACCTCCAATGGGAGTGGTTGGGTTTCATCCAGCTTTGTTACCCAATAACAGAGGGAGGCATCCGTTAATTTGGGCCAAGATTTTAGGATTAGAAAAGTCTGGTAATACTTTTTTTCTGATGGATGAAGGTGCAGACACCGGCGATATTTTGTCTCAACGATCATTTGTGATTACAGAAAACGACGATGCGCGCAGCTTGTATAAAAAAATGGTAGCCTTAGCTATGATACAGATACCAGAATTGCATGAGCAATTAAAATCTGGTGATTGTCCGAGGTATCCACAATTTAGGGATGCTGGGAATTATTGGAGGAAACGGACGAGAAACGATGGTTTGATTGATTTCAGAATGTCTACTCAACTAATTTGCAATCTCGTAAGAGCACTAACGAAACCTTATGCTGGTGCGCATTTATCTATAGGAGGAAACAACTATTCAGTTTGGAAGGTAGAAAAAGGGGAAAGATTGTCTTTACCAGCCAATATTGAGCCAGGAAAAATCTTACGTATTGAAGGAAATAAAATTGAAGTTAAAACAGGTAATGGTTCAGTTTGGTTAGTTGATCATGAGATTAAGGATTTAGAGCTTGTTGGGAGATTTTTATGAAAAAAGTTATTATCATTTCAGCACATCCAGATGACGAAGTTTTAGGATGCGGTGGAACCCTAATAAAACACCGAACCTTGGGCGACAAAGTTGATTGGTTGATTACAACAGGCATTCATGAAAATCAGGGATACAGCCTTGAAAGGGTAAAACAAAGACAAGAGGAAATTGGGGATTTAGCACGTAAGCTAAACATAAATAAGACTTATAATCTGAGTTATCCGACTACGACCTTAACAGACGGGACTCTTATTGAAATGATTCCTAAAATAAGTGCGGTTTTTCAAGAATCAAAACCAGAGATCATTTACGTATTAAATCGTTCAGATGCTCACTCAGATCACTTGATAACCTTCAAAGCAGTAATGGCATGCACTAAGTCCTTTAGGTATCCATTTATTGAGCGAGTTTTAATGTATGAGTGTATTTCTGAGACAGAATTTGGGCCGGCATTGCCGGAAAATCAGTTTCTGCCCACATACTTTGTTGATATAAGCCCGTTTTTAAAAGAAAAACTAGAGCTTATGGCGATATATAAAACAGAAGTTGGTGAACATCCTTTTCCACGATCTTTTCGGAACATCGAGGCATTATCAGTTTTTAGAGGGGCTTCGGTTGGGTTCGAACATGCCGAAGCTTTTCAAATACTAAAATGGATTGAAAAATATAAATAAAACGATTCTCAAGGATATTTCAAAATATAGGTAAATGAGAGATTATCAAAGGCATCTTATCCTTGAAAATGCTACAGTCAGGGACGCACTTCTTAAGTTAAATTCATTAGGAGATGATGCGATTCTTTTCGTAGTAGATGATTCTGACAAACTGCTCGGAGCTTTGACTGATGGAGACGTAAGAAGAGGGCTCTTAAAAGGAAAAAGCATTGAAGATCTGGTAAAAGAAATTATGCAGCTGGAACCGAAGTCCGTTTCAAATCTTGGGAAAAATTTTGAAGAAACTCTCTGTCTTAGATCAAAAAATTATGAAGTAATTCCTGTGGTCACCGATAAATGCAAAGTAGTAGATATAATTAACTTTCGGCTATTAAAATCTTATTTACCTTTAGATGCGGTTATCATGGCTGGCGGTAAGGGAGAAAGACTTAGACCTTTGACCAATCAAACCCCCAAATCGTTACTGCCCGTGGGTGATAAGTCTATCATCGAACATAATATCGATAATCTATCGAGATATGGGATAAATAATTTTTGGATTTCTCTCAATTATTTAGGAAAGAAGCTCACGACTTTTCTTGGATCTGGGGAAGTAAAGGATATAAATATTAACTACATCTGGGAAGATCAACCCCTAGGAACAATTGGGGCTGCTTCAAAGATCAGGGGTCTAAATCATGATGATATTCTTGTAACGAATTCAGATATATTAACGAATCTTGACTATGAAAAATTCTATATAGATTTTAAAAATAGAGACGTCGATGTCTCAATCGCATGTGTGCCGTACAAAGTGAACGTTCCCTATGCAGTTCTTGAGCAGGATCAAAATGGTTATATAACGAGCCTTAAAGAGAAGCCTACCTTTACTTTTTTTTCTAATGGTGGAATATACCTTATGAAAAAATCAGTTTTAAATCTGATACCTGAAAATAAATTTTTTAACGCAACAGATTTGATCGAGCTGCTTATATCAAAAAATAAAAAGGTAATTTCTTACTCTTGGGATGGCTATTGGTTAGATATAGGCAGCCCTGAAGACTACCGTAAGGCCAACCTAGATATCAAAAAAGTTAGTTTTAAATGAAGATCTTAATTACGATTTGCGCTAGAGGAGGATCAAAAGGAATTCCAGGTAAAAACATCAAAAATTTAGATGGGAAACCTTTAATTTTTTACACAATTGAAGTAGCAAAGCAATTTAAATCGATGGTGAATGACGTTGAAATCGTTATATCTTCAGATTCAGAGGAGATAATCAAAGTGTCTAATTCATTTGGACTAAAAACAGAATATATCCGGCCGAAAAGACTTGCAGGTGACGATATTGGTAAAATTGATACGATTAAGGATGTTTTATCATATAAGGAAAATATGAACGGATATAGATTTGACTATATATTGGATCTAGATGTCACTTCTCCTCTTCGTAACCTAAAAGATCTAACTAATGCATTTGAAATGTTTGTAAACGATAATGATTGTTTAACCTTATTCTCTGTAAGTCAGGCTTCAAGAAACCCATATTTTAATATGGTAGAAGAAAAAAATAATAGGTTTTATGCTCAAGTAAAAGAACCCAAGGACCAGATATTGACGAGACAGTCGGCTCCTAAGGTATTTGATATGAATGCATCCTTCTATTTTTACAAAAGATTATTTTTCGATAAAAGCTATGTTGGACCGATTACTGATAAATCTAAAATATATCTAATTCCTCATATATGTTTTGATCTAGATGATATCATTGACTTTGAATTTTTATCATTTTTAATAAAAAACAAAAAACTGGATTTTGAATTGTGAAAGTCTTGATTGTTGGATTAGGCTCGATAGGAAGGAAGCATGTCGATGCCCTGAAAGCGCTTGTTCCTAGAATAGAAATAATCGCACTTAGATCTAATGAAAATTGCAAAAATCTCCAGGGTGTTAGAAATATATATTCCTACAAAGGGGTTGATAAAAATTCGATCGATTTTGCAATCGTCTCTAATCCAACCGCCAATCATGAGGAAACGTTAAGGATCTTAACGAAATTTGGGATTCCATTGTTTATAGAGAAACCACTTAGTTTAAGCTTTCACATCAAAGATTTAATCGAGGAAATTGACCATAGAAATCTATTTACTTACGTAGCTTGTAATCTCCGTTTTTTAGATTGTTTGAAATTTATCAAAGAGTCGTTGTCAGGGGAACTTATAAATCAGATTAATGAGGTCAATGTTTACTGTGGCTCCTATTTACCCGCTTGGAGACCAAATATGGATTATAGAAAATCTTACTCCTCTAGCACTGAACTCGGAGGGGGTGTTCATCTAGATTTAATACATGAATTAGACTATATCTATTGGCTTTTTGATAAGCCCAGTGAAATCATTAGGAAGTTAAGAAAGCAATCGGCACTAAAAATCTCGAGTTATGATTACGCTTATTATGGGCTTGATTATGAGGGCTTTTCAGCAAATATCGTTCTTAATTATTATAGAAGAGATTCGAAACGAACACTCGAAATATTGTTTGAGAATGAAACGTGGTTAGTCGACCTTTTGAAGAACCAGGTGTCCAAAAACGATGAAGTTATATTTTCATCAAAACAGACCATTTTGGAAACTTATAAATCACAAATGCAGTATTTTTTAAAGTCTTTCAAAGCCAGGAAATTATCTGTTAATTCTGCAATGGATGCATTTGAAGTCCTTAAAATTTGTATGGAAAATGATACTTAAAGATAAAGTAATAGTGATAACTGGTGCGTCGGGATTAATCGGTAGAGAAGTTTTTTTGGATATTGAAAAAAAAGGGGGCATTCCAATAAACGCAGACATAGACGTCGAAACCGATCTAAATAAAGGCCTTCTAAATATGGACATTACGGTTGAAAAGTCCGTACGGGAGGGAATTGTATTAGTCCATAAAAATTTCGATCGAATTGATGGTTGGGTCAACAATGCGTATCCAAGGACGATGGATTGGGGAACTAAATTTGAAGATATTAAGCCTAATTCTTGGCGAAAAAATGTGGATATGCAGTTAAACAGTTATTTCGTCTGTTGCCAGAGCGTTTGTGAAGTTATGGCTGAACAAGAAAACGGAGTTATCATAAATATGGCTTCGATATATGGAGTTGTTGGGAATGATTTTAGCTTGTATGAAGATTATAATGGTACATCTCCTGCAGCTTATTCAGCTATAAAAGGTGGCATAATAAATTTCACGCGCTATTTAGCCTCATATTTTGGGAAAAAGGGAATTAGAGTAAATTGCGTCTCTCCAGGAGGGATTCTGGATAATCAACCAGTTTCTTTTATATCAAAGTATAACTCGAAAGTGCCCTTGGGGAGAATGGGTAATCCGGAAGATATAGCACCAACGGTATCTTTTTTGCTTTCAGATGAAGCTGGGTATATTACTGGCCAAAACATTGTTGTCGATGGTGGATGGACATGTATTTAATTAAAAGTTATTATGGGTACAATACATATATGTCATCATATTGACACAGAAGGGCCTTTGTGGGAGAATATTGAAGAACTTTTTCTCAGGTTAAAACATATTTTTAATATTAAACTAGATCCAACATATGAAAATCTTGAAAGATTACAAAAGGGTGAAATAAATATTTCAAGCGAAGAGAAGGCAGAATTATTGTTGGTAGTTGATCCTCACACAGTAGGTTTTAAACGGAATTGGGGTATGATTGAAGAAATGTTGGAAAGAGTGATGTCTCCAACATACCGTAATAAAATGGTGGATTCTTTCGGTAATGGATGGGTTTACAACTGGCATGTCATGGATCACGTTGGTTTTGGGCCCGATAATCCAAGACACAGGGATATTGGCTACCATAATATTTTTGACTTCTACAATTATATCATTAAAACCACGAACTCGGACAAAGATAGGATACATTGGCATTTCCACCCGGTATCATTATACAAGCAGGCTCATATACCTGCCACATGCTATGATAACTGTATGCCAGTGTTACATGAGATAATTAGTCGTAGATTAATTGACAAGGATTGGTTCCCAGTCGTAAATAGAGCTGGCTTTCACACAGAAAGATTTGACTCTAATTTGTTTTTGGAACAATGGATACCTTTCGATCCCTCTAATCAGGCTGTTAGTGATTCAGCGCAGCCTAAATTTCAAAAAGATTTAGATCAAGGTAGATTTGGTGATTGGCGGGGGGCACCATCAGATTGGAGTTTATATCATCCAGATTTGTATGACTGGAGAAAACCAGGAAATGCAAAAAGGGTTATAGGTAGAACTCTAAATATGAAGAGTCGACATCGTAACATTACCTTAGACGAGATTGAGAATGCATTTATCAAAGCCAGCAAGGGAGAAGACGTTTATATGGGTATAACCAATCATGATTGGAGAGAAATGTCAACTGAGATAGACGCCTTCCGTAGTGACCTTTCTACTATAGCTAATAAATACCCTGATATAAAATATAGATTTTCAGAAACAGTTGAAGCATTTAGAAAGGTATTGGGATTTAGTGAGAAAACTATCTTAGATAATCAGTTGATTATGGAAGGTGATATTCAAGAAAACAAATTAAGAGTCGAAATAAAAAATGGAGAAATATTTGGTCCCCAACCTTATTTAGCATTTAAAACAAATGAGGGTGCATATTTTCACGATAATTTTGATTTTGGATCTAACGAACGAGAATTCACGTATACGTTTGATCGTTACACAGCACAGTTAGAGAATCTAGAGCAAATTTCGGTAGCTTCGAACGATAAGTTTGGTTCGACTGAGATTTTGCATTTTAACGAATTTTAATTGATGAACCTTTAACCAACTTAAAAAATTACTACATCAAAAGTTTATCTAGTCGTAAATGTGGATGTCGGAAGTTCAGTTAGTAACCTAGAACAACCCGACAATGAGATTGCGACAATTTTTAATAACGACTTTAGATTAGAATTTCCTGATTGTTATGGAAGAAGTCTAAAATTAGGATGGTTTTTCAAAACCAATTGCGACCCTGTAAAGGTCTTAGAAGAAAAAAAGTTCAACAGGCATAAAGTAAGGGACTTTTTTATTGATAATTATTCTGATTTGATGCGCGAATTTAGGGACGAGCATTGTTTCAGTTATAGTAATGAAGAACGTTTGGACGATGATATTTCTGATGATATTTCCAGACAAATAATAGAAAGGAATTGGTTTCCAGTTGCTTTTAGAGCTGAAAATGAAACTTATGGTAAAGATTTTTCTGATCGAATTGATAAAATCTTTCCTATAGACTATTCGATCAGCCTAGATCTCAATCATGCTGATGATTCCTCTCATTTAAACAGTGACTGGTCTGTTCGTAAGTCAGACCTCTTAAATTTACCAGATTCTGTCAATAGTCAGAGACTATTTGCAAGAACATTGAATTTTACTAAGAATGGAATAAATAAAGCAATTGAAGATGCATTCTCCGTAGCTGAAAATGGGAGAAGTGCCATATTATCAATAGTGTTTAAGGATGTTTCAAAACTTTCGACAGATATTAATGATTTTTTAAAAAGAGTGAACAAAGTATCACGAAATTTTAATGATCTTAAATGGGAATATGCCACGCCGACTGAGGCGATAGTAAATTCGATTGGATATGAACAAAGTCCAAAATCATTATTTGTAGAAGCGTTAATCCATAATGGGAAAATGAGGATTTGGACTACGAGTGAGATTTTTCAAAATATTCCTTGGATCGTTGTAGAGGATTCAGCAAACAATATTTTCCGAATTGAAAAGAATGTTTTTCAAGATAGTTCTACCAGCTGGGAAGTAGATCTTTCAAAATATGAAAATATTCGGACAGTTGGGATTGGGGTATCATCGCAAAATGGACTTAGTGATGTGGCTATAATCAATCCTGAAGGTCAGATTCAGAGTAGCTTTTTGAATAAATCTTTAAGACAATACCCTGCCAACTATAGAGATGTCTGTGAACATTCAAAGCTTTATCCAAGACTTTGTATTGAGCGGGTTCTCGAATTAGCCCCGGAAATGGATTGTATTAAACAGCTTTGTTCTATTTTGAATGACCATTCCCCTAGTGATAAAACTTTGTTAGATGTAGGATGCGCTTCAGGCCAACTGTTTTTATCTTCTAAGAAACTCGGCCTAGATTATCATGGGATTGATACATTTCAAAGGGGTATTCAGATTGGGAAGTTAATTTTACCACAAAAGGGCCTAGCAAAGTCAAAACTAAGAAATATATCGATAAATCAAATCCCACCAGGTGAAGATTATGATTTTGTAGTTAACTTATTTACTTTTAGATATTCAGAACAATTCGAGAATCATCTAGAAGTTATGGCTAGGGCAACAAAACAGACATTAATAATAAGGGCCCCCTCATTCGGAGAAAAAAACATCAAAAGATTCTTACCTGATATCCTACTTGAAGAAAAGTTTCAAACTTTAAAATCATTTTTCAATATTTATGATGAAAAAGAAGTTGAACAATTTTTAATTAAAGAGGGCTTTGTTGTTAGTTGGGTTGAAGATATACGTCAAAAACAAAAGTTTAGTTCACAGCCAGAAATTGTTGGAGGAATAGAATTCCAATATAAATTCTTGGTAGCAGAGCGTATTAAAAACAAACCATCCAAAGAAGAGATTTTAGGAGATTATTGGGGAAAACATGCTCGGCATTGGATTAAAGATGGGGAGGGATTGCCCAAGTAATTATTTTTAATATGAGCATATTGAGACGTAGGTGGGTGATTGATGATATTGTAATCATTTTAAGAAAAGTCCCCCTTTTTAGGATTTCATCAAAGATCTATAAAATATTACAATATTTTTACTTTAGGAAAGAGAGAAAGAAAAATATATATCTCAAAAATATCCATAATGGAGGAAAGTGTTATATAATTGGTAATGGGATATCGGCTAGTGTTTTAGGTATTGAAGAATTAAGGAGTAGTTATGTTTTCGCTTGCAATGAAATCTTCAATCACAAAAAATTTAAAGAAATGAGGATCGACTATTACACAGTTATGGAGCCCTTTTATGGCAGGATACTTGGGAAGAAGTATGTCCAAGATACCTTAAAATTATACACTGAAATATCGGGTGCTTTTCAGGAAAAAAAAAGCACACTATTCTTTAATGCTTCCTTAAAAAGGTTTTTCGGAAGCAATGGCTTATTTGAAAATAATAAGGTAAACTTTTTGACACCCCTATCAAAAAGCGAGAAAGGAGCATATAATGATTTACATGGAAAATTTACTTTCGGTGAGGGAGCTTTTAATTTTATGGTAGCATCAGCAATCTATATGGGTTTTAAAGAAATCTATCTTATTGGATGTGGATATACCTACAGCCCTAGGCAGCAATTCCATTTTTATAGTCGCCCCTCATATTTAAAATCAAAATATAGTTATGAAGCGATGATCCAAAAGGTGAAAAAAGATTATCTTAAGGAAGGATTGAAGATAACATCAATTGAAGAAAATGACTTGAGTTATCTTCCTGTTATTACGAGCCCATTCAAAGACGATAGTATTTCAAAGAATCAGGTTCAGATAAGAGAATTTGCTAATGCGAATAGCACCAAAATTGTTAACATTACTCCCGGAGGCTATGATAGCCCAATTTTTGAATCAATCAAAGAAAATGAGCTTTATTAGTCGCTAGATAAATGGCTACATTTATCAAAAACGTTGGGGTAATGTCCGTTGCTCCGATGATGACTCAGGCATTAAGTTTTTTAATACTGCCATTAATAACTCGGTTGTACTCTCCAGCTGACTTCGGAATATTTGCTATCTATGCTTCAATTATAGGCCCAATTTGTATTTTTTCAACTATGGGATATAGCACTGCAATAGTGGTTCCTTCAAAGGATTCAGAGGCTTCGGCCCTTTTGTCTTTAAGCCTTTTCTTCACCCTTTCAATAGCAGTTTTTTCGGCGATAGTAATTTTCTTCTTTGGTAGCTACTTGTTGGGTACAATAAGAGGAGGAAATCTTGATAGTGTTATTTGGTTAGTTCCTATAAGCATAATAACACATGGGACATTTATGTCATTCAGATATTG
>Ga0315330_10002627_pt1 | contig 12341 bp, 8 predicted proteins | sample M140m34915metaG_FD_203453 | JGI IMG/M metagenome (GOLD analysis project Ga0315330, IMG submission 203453) | Ammonia-oxidizing marine archaeal communities from Monterey Bay, California, United States - M1 40m 34915 | ecosystem: Environmental > Aquatic > Marine > Intertidal zone | place: USA... | reverse complement strand
CACAATGAACAAGGTCTCCTGGCATTATTATATCAAACTTTGATTTTCCATCAAAAGCATATAGATCACTAACTTCATTTCTCTGCACGTCAATAGTAGGGTGGAACCAAGTCTTCAATCCTAACTGCTTTACCCTCTCTCTCATCCACCAAACAACGTCGTCGGTTGTAGTGACGCCTGGTGTAATTACTTTGGTTGAGAAAGCATCTCTAATTATACTATGTGTGATTTCAACCAACTGATTATAAATAATCATTTCTTTTTTTGTCCTAGTCTCTATCCATCTTATCCCAAGTTCTTCAGCAGAGACAATCCTTTTAGCCATTTTATTAGAAATACTTTTCATAAAAAGCTCATAATCTGTTTTTACTATTCCATCTGCTAAAGCAAAATGATCAGAATAATTTAATCCGATTTTTTCAGGGTTTTTACTCTCAATGAATTTTGCGAGTGCATTCATCTGATCTGGTTCCTCATCCTTATTCCATATTGAGGGTATGTTATCCCCAAAATTATATCTGGCTATTGCAACTTTCTCAACAGTATTTTTTTCCTTATCATGATGAAATGCAAGGATAGTCCTCCTCCTTGCATTGAGCCATGTTGGTGGGAGCAGTGTTTTGATTATAGGGTCCTCATTGTACTCTCTTGTAATTAGAACCCACATGTCGATTCCAGTCTCATCCATAAGTTTAGGTAGGAGATTGTCTAATCTGTCTTTTTGAATCTCACTTATTACTTGAGCTCTATCCTTTAAGTTAAGAATACTTTGAGATTGAATTTGATTTGACAATATGACTAATAGAATTATATTAATTATCTTCATAAAATTAAGTTTTCTAAAAATTATAAATTTTTATTAGCTAATCATAATGAATACCAAAAAATCTAATTACTGGAAAAAGAATTTGAGGTATGTAGGAGTTCTCCTATCATTCTGGTTTTTGGTATCTTTTTGTTTTTCAATAATTCTAAAAGATTATCTAGACAATTTTTCATTTGGTGGATTTAAGCTCGGGTTTTGGTTTGCTCAACAAGGTTCAATGTATGTCTTTGTTATCATTATATTTATTTATGTCTCATTAATAAATAAACTTGATAGCAGATATAAAAAAGAAAATAACGATTAGAAATGGACGTACAGACTTGGACATATTTAATCGTAGGCTTAACATTTATGCTTTACATTGGAATAGCAATATGGTCAAAAGCAAACTCTACTAATGAATTTTATATAGCTGGTAAAGGTGTGTCTCCTCTAGCAAATGGTATGGCAACAGCAGCAGACTGGATGTCTGCAGCCTCATTTCTTTCGATGTCTGGAATTATTGCTTTCTCAGGGTACGATGGTTCTGTTTACTTGATGGGGTGGACAGGCGGATATGTATTACTTGCTCTATTGGTAGCGCCCTACCTTAGAAACTTTGGAAAGTTTACTGTTCCGGACTTTATTGGTGAGAGGTTCTATTCAACTTATGCAAGATTAGTTGCTGTTTTCTGTGCTTTGATAGTTTCATTTACCTACGTAGCAGGACAGATGCAAGGCGTTGGAATTGTATTTTCAAGATTTTTAGAAGTTTCATTTGAGGTCGGAGTTGTAATAGGAATGGTAATAGTATTATTCTATGCCGTTCTTGGTGGAATGAAAGGTATTACATACACTCAAGTTGCTCAGTACTGTGTTCTCATTTTTGCATTTATGGTTCCGGCTATTTTTATATCTTTTCAGATGACAGGTATTATAGTTCCTCAGATAGGTATGGGATCAGTTGTCAACGACGGTTCAGGAATGTATCTTTTGGATAAGTTAGATTTATTATCCAAGGATTTAGGTTTTACAGAATACACAAAAGGATCAAAGTCAGTTGTAGACATTTTCTGCATTACGATGGCTCTAATGGTAGGAACAGCAGGACTCCCTCATGTTATAGTAAGGTTTTTTACTGTCAAAAAAGTAAGCGATGCAAGGAAATCAGTTGGTCTAGCTCTTCTATTCATTACTATTCTATACACTACAGCACCTGCAGTTTCAGTATTTTCTAAGGTTAATTTGATAGAGACCGTAAGTAATAAGGAATATAATTCAATGCCAGAATGGTTTAAAAACTGGGAAAATACTGGTTTAATAAAATACACAGATAAAAATAATGATGGAAAAATAAATTACGTAAACTCATCGGATAATGAATTATATATTAATAATGATATAATGGTTCTGGCCAATCCAGAGATTGCAAATTTACCTGCATGGGTTATAGCTTTGGTAGCTGCAGGTGGATTAGCTGCCGCCTTATCTACTGCTGCAGGATTACTTTTGGTAATATCCACAGCAGTATCAAATGATCTTATAAAGAAAACTTTATACCCTTCCATAAGTCAAAAGAATGAACTATTGGTAGCAAGGTTATCTGCCACCTTAGCTGTTCTGGTTGCTGGTTATTTTGCATATAACCCACCAGATTTTGTAGCTGCAGTTGTTGCACTCGCATTTGGATTAGCTGCAGCATCAATATTCCCTGCTATAATTCTTGGAATATTTTTTAGAAGAGTTAATAAAGAAGGTGCCATAAGTGGTATGCTTGTTGGAATTAGTGTTATGTTATATTATATGATGAAATTTAAATTAGGTTGGTTAGGAGAAATACCACCTCAATCAGATTGGTGGTTTGGTATATCACCAGAAGGTTTTGGTACCATTGCTATGTTATGTAATTTCATAACATCATTCAGCGTTTCTATGCTCTTCAAAAAACCACCTAATCATGTAATGGATTTGATAGATAAAATAAGGTATCCCAAATAGTTATTTTATATAAAACTGCTTTTCCTCAATAGACTTCCATAATAAGAGTGAAGCAATAGAGTTAAAAGGTTTCCAACTTTTTATAAGTTCGTCTAATTTTTTATCTGATAACATGCTTATATTATAATTAATTTTTATGCTGTTGATTAAAGCCAAATCCTTTTTTGAGAAAACATCTTCTCTAAATAAAATAAAAATTAAAAACATTTGTGCTGTCCAGCTACCTACTCCTTTTATTTCACATAAAGTATCAATTATATCTTTATCAGTTAAGCTATTGAAATCAATTTCTTTTTGATAAAAAAAATTATAAACATTTTTAATGTATTCAACTTTTCTTGATGATATTCCAATAGACTTAAGTTCCTCATCTGATATTTCTAATATATTTTTAGAATTTGAAATTAAGTCATTAAATTTTTTTTTGATTGATATTGCAGCCTTAAAACTTATCTGTTGTTCAATAATTAAGTCAGCCACTGCCTTAGAATAATTGTTATTATATCTGTCTTTGATATCAATCTGGTCTCCAAATTTTTTTATTAAAAATTTCATTACCTTATCCTTTTCTAATCCCCTAAAAGCATTGGAGTAATTTTTGTTTTCCATTTTTAAATTGATTCTAAAAGGTATTGAGTTTCATTTTTAAAATCTTCTACTTGTACTATATGATAATTTTCAAAGTGCGGATGAAGAATAAGTAGATTCATACTTGATATTTTTTTTTCATATTTTTTCTCTAAAATACTTTTATAGATATTTTGTTGTAGACAATACTTTACATAATCACTAGATGGAAGATGACTTAGGCCTTCAAGACCATTTTCAAATGGATTGTTTTTCTCAACTGAACCATCAGAATTTATAATTTTTTTACTTCTTTTCCAGTCAAAAATAAAAAGCTCCCCGTTGTCTTTCTCATATACCATATCTATTGTCCCGGCAATGTTTTTATCCTCATCAAAAACTCTCCATTCAGTTCTGTATGGTTTGTACTTATTCTCTATATGTTTTGTATGGAAACTAAAAAACTTTTCTAGTTCTCTTGATTTAATATATTCTAATTTATTATAGTATTTTTCAATTTGTTCATGAAGTTCTGTTCCTAAATTTCTTGCTTTTTCCCCAAGATCTTCCCAGCCTTTTAATATATCACTTTTAGATTTTCCTGTTTTTATACTTTCTTTATTTGCCCAAAATTCCTTATCAAATTTTGGAAAAAACTTTTGAATTAATTGTGTAACAGATATTGCCTTATTTTTAGAATCAATCATATAACTATGATTTTTTTCATTGAACTCAACTCTTAGATCTCTTTTATTGGAGTTTTTTTCTTCTAATAGACTCATATTTAAAAATATGATAGAATTTTAACAATCATAAGTTTTATTTAATTAAAAAAAAATTATATTTAATTTATAACTTAAAATATAGAAAAATGGAAGTTAATGAATTATTAATACCAACCATACTTGGTGGTATATGTCTTGCTATTAGTATCTATGGTTTAGCAATAGCAAAGGATAGGAAATATGCCTTGGGTGGCGTTTTCTTATACTCTCTTATACCTATATCACATAGATTGGGATTATTTTTAGAAGATCCTCAGGATTACTTTAGTTTTGTTACAATAATAATTTTTGTTTGTCAGGCAATTATATCAATTCCTGTAGGTGGCTTTCTAAGTCCTAACAAAGATTCTGTCCAAAAAACGTGGTCTTTAAAAGTTCAGTCTACGATTTTAGTAATAAATGCATCATTTGCTTTTATTATTTTAACTGATCCTGTTGTTCCTACTATTATTGGTGGATACCATGCAATATATTCGCTCATGATGTTGATGGCTATTTTAAAAACATTATCTGGAAAAATGGATTTGAAATAATTTATTTCAAAATTATTATTAAATTAAGGCCAACTATGTTTGGCCTTTTTTAATTATATCATGAAAAACTTTATTATAATAACCTTAATTTCCCTTTTTAGTAATAATCTTTTATCGCAGGTAACTAGAAGTATAGAAGCTGAAAGTTCTGTTGTAACTAATCACTTTGTAACAGTAGATGGGACTAGAATTCCTTACTCAGCTACTGCTGGAACACTACCGGTGTGGAGTGATGATGACAAAGCTGTCGCAACCTTATTTTATACATATTATAAGAGATCTGACGTGAAGGATGTAAAGAACAGACCAATATTCTTTTCATTTAATGGTGGACCTGGAGCAGCTTCAATCTGGATGCACATGGGATATACTAGCCCAAGAACTCTAAATATTGATGATGAAGGTTTCCCAATTCAACCATATGGTATAAAAGATAATCCCTATTCTATAATTGATGTCGCTGATATTGTCTATGTCAATCCTGTAAATGTAGGACTTTCAAGAATACTTGATAAAGATTATGACAGATCTAACTTTTTTGGTGTTAACTCAGATATAAAATATTTAGCTCAGTGGATTGAAGATTTTATAAATAAATATAATAGGTGGATATCTCCAAAATACCTGATTGGTGAGAGTTATGGTACTACCAGGTGTTCAGGACTTGCTCTTGAGTTACAAAGTCGTTACCATACAACTTATCTTAATGGAGTAATATTAGTTTCTCCTACCGGATTAGGAATAGACAGAGATGGTCCAGTAGGTTCAGCTCTCAGGCTACCATATTTTGCCGCTACAGCTTGGTATCATGACAAGTTGGGAGATGATTTGCAAGAAAAGAAGCTTTTAGATCTTTTGGCAGAGGTAGAAACATTTACAGTTGAACAATTTTTACCAGCAATTACACTTGGAAATTCAATTTCTGATGAGAAAAGATCTGAAATTGCAAAAGTTGCAGCAAAATACTCAGGACTTTCTGAAAGAGACTTCTTAGATAATAATCTGGATGTTACAGATCAATATTTTTGGAAACAATTACTTAATGATGAAGGGTTTATTCTTGGAAGACTTGATTCTAGGTACAGAGGTATTGATAAGAAAAACTCTGGAGTATCAGTTGGAAGTTATCCTGAACTTGACGCGTGGGATCATGCTTTTACTCCTGCAATGCAGTATTATCTTAACAACGAATTAAATTATAAGACAAATATGAACTATAATGTCTGGGGGAACGTTAGGCCTTGGAATAGAGATAATGACAGAACAGGTGATAACCTAAGGCAGGCTATGGCAAAAAATCCATTTCTTAACGTGATGATACAATCAGGATATTACGATGGAGCAACACAATATTTTGATGCAAAATATACTATGTGGCATATTGATCCAAGTGGTAAGATGAAGGATAGGTTATCATTTAAAGGTTATGAGAGTGGTCACATGATGTATTTGAGGAGAGAAGATCTTAAAAACTCTAACGATGATATTAGAGATTTCATTAAGAATACTATCCCAACATCTCCGGCTAAATATTAATATATGAGATTATTTATTCTTTTATTTTTCCTCTCATTTTCTTGTTTCTCTCAGGAAGAATTTAGTCTGGATCAAATAAAATCATATCCTTTCCCTAATGAGTTGACTGGTTCCTCTGATGCCTCAAGAATTGCCTGGGCATTTGATGAGCAAGGAAAGAGAAACATATATGTTGCTGAAGGACCAACATTTATTGCTAGAAGATTGACCTCCTACATGGATGATACAGGTCAAGAGCTTTCAAGTGTTTCTATTTCTTCTGACGGTAATTGGATAGTATACATAAGGGGAGGTGACTTTGGTTCTAATTGGGATGATGATCTTCCAGTTAATCCGACTTTTAATCCTGACCCCCCGAAGGTTCAGATTTGGAGTGTGCCTTTTAAAGGTGGTGATCCAATAATGATTGATGAGGGAATAAATCCAGTTATTTCACCACTTAGTAATGAAATTGCATATATTAAAGATGGACAGATATGGATATCGACTATAGATGGTGAAGGTGATCCTAAGAAAATATTTCATTCAAGAGGAAGAAACGGGTCTCATTCATGGTCCCCTGACGGATCAAAAATAGCATTTGTTTCATATAGAGGTGACAGATCTTTTATTGGAATTTATGAGGCTGCTAATTTAGCTTCAGGAGGAATGCTATCGGACCTCTCTGAAAAAAGTATTAAATGGATAAACCCATCTTTCGACAGAGATACTTCTCCAAGATGGTCACCAGACGGGAAAGAAATTGTTTACATAAGACAACCAGGTGCTGCAGGCAAACCTAGCTCTATTTTAGGTAGGAAACATAACCCATGGAAAATAGTGAAGACAGATATAAACTCATTGGAAAGTAAAGAGTTATGGACAGCCCCTAAAACTTTAAGGGGTTCTTATCCACGGACTCAGGGAGGAACAAATTTACACTGGGCAACCAATAGGATTGTATTTTTATCTTACCACGATGGATGGCAACATCTATACTCTATATCTGAAAATGGAGGGAAGGCTCTATTATTAACTCCTGGTGATTTTATGTGTGAGTACATAAAATTATCTCCTGATAAAAAATCACTCGTATTTACTGCAAATACGGGGGATGATAAGTATGATATAGACAGAAGACATATCGTTAAAGTATCAGTTGATAAGTCAGATATGAAAGTTCTTACTAATGGTATCGGTCTGGAGTGGACTCCATTAGTAACTGGTGATTTGAGATATGTGGCTTATATAAGTGCCACCTCAACTAGACCGCCTCTTCCTACTATTTTAGATTTAGATACAAATGAAAAGAAAATATTAGCTCAAAATAGAATTCCTGATGATTTTCCTTCAGAAAAAATGGTAATACCAACACAAATAAAATTTAAATCAACAGATGGTATTCAAGTTTATGCTACAAAATTTGAGAAGAACGATAATAAAAAAAATAAACCAGCTATAATATATATTCACGGTGGGCCTCCTCGACAAATGTTATTAGGTTGGCATTATTCATCTTACTACTCAAATGCTTATGCTCTAAACCAATATTTAGCAAGTAAGGATTTTGTTGTAATATCAGTTAATTATAGACTAGGAATTGGGTATGGATATGAATTTCATAATCCAATTGATGGAGGTACTAGGGGTGCTTCAGAGTACAAAGACGTAAAAGCAGCTGGGTTATGGCTTAAAGATCAAAATCATATAGATAATGATAGGATATATGTATATGGTGGTAGTTATGGAGGTTATCTAACTGCTATGGCACTTGGTAGAGATTCTCAATTATTCTCTGGTGGAGTTGATATTCATGGTGTACATGATAGAACTCTATACGGATATCTAAACTCTATTAACTATGAGAAAGCTCCGGATTATGAATTAGCAAGAGAAACCGCTTGGGAATCATCTCCTATTGCAGATGTGAACACATGGAAGTCACCGGTACTAATTATTCATGCTGATGATGACAGAAATGTATATTTTAAACAGAGTACAGATTTGGTTCAAAGGTTAAGAAATACAGATGTTTATATGGAGACAATGGTTATTGTTGACGATACTCATCATTTCATGATGTTTGAGAATCAGATGAGGGTTAATAAGTCAACTGCTGATTTTTTATCAAGGCTAGCAAGCGGAGAGATTAATTAGATTTTAATGGGTCCTCTCTCACAATAATTTTATCTTTAAAATTATCTCCATTATCAAGGCGAATCATAACATTATATATTCCTTTCTCGATATTAAATTCATTATATAATTTATCCCCAAATATTTTCTTTCCATTAGCATACATACCATAATTATCTAGGAATTTCTTTCTTAGTTTATTTATGTCACTGAAAGATTTTTGATCTTTAAAATTATAAGAATTTAGTTCTTTTTTATCAACTACAATTTCTTTGAAAGAATCTTTTATGCCAATGAATTTATCTCTGTAATTAATTAATTCCTCTTCTGTCCTTTTTAATGTAAAAGGCCAAATGAATCTATTTATCCCTTTATTTATTTCTATAGACTTTCTGAAACTAGGAGCATTTTGATTCGATTCAGATTCATCTTTTGATATTATCAACTCACCTTTTGTATTAGTTGTACTAAAATAATTAATTATTGACCCATAGGGTGGATTTTCACCTCTAAATTCAAAAAAAGGTTGTTTTCTCCCTTTATTTATTTTTACCCATTTAGTAGATACCCTCGTTGGAAGAAGGTTATCATTTTCTTCATTTAAAAATCTAAGTGGTGATATATCATCTAAGATCCAAATACTCCTTCCGTGAGTTCCAACAATTAAATCTCCATCTCTCGGATGAATTACTAGGTCATGAATTGCAACTGTCGGTAAATTACTTCCAAGTTTTTCCCAAGACAAACCTCTGTTATTGCTAAAGTACACTGACTTTTCGGTTCCAACAAAAAGTAAGTTTTTATCAATAGGATCCTCTTTTATAACATATACAGAATAATCTATTGGTAGGTTTGAGCTAATATTCTTCCAAGTTTTTCCGTAATCCTCTGTAACAAAAACATAAGGTTTGTTGTCATCAAATCTGTGATTATCAAAGGAGACATATGCCCTTCCTTTTACATGCTTTGATGCCTCAACTCTACTAACCCATATTTTATCAGGTACTCCTTTAATATTCATCTTCACGTTATCCCAGCTATCTCCATTATTTCTTGTTACCTGAACATTTCCATCGTCAGTACCAACCCAGATCGATAAAGTATCAATTGGTGTATCACTTATGGTTATTATTGTAAAGTGATTCTCACCACCAGTATTACTATTTGTTAATCCCCCTCCATCTGAAGTATTTCTTAACTTTTTATCATTGGTAGTCAGATCAGGACTAATAATTTTCCAATTATCACCTCTGTTATAAGATTGAAATAAATGGTTTGAACCAAATAAAACTTTTTTTGAATTATGAGAAGATATTATAAATGGACTGCTCCAATTAAATCTAAATTGTGGTGGTAGGAGAGGTCTCTCTGGCCTCTCTCTAAAGAACCAATGTTCACCTGGGTCAATAGTATATTTATTTCTTGTCTCGTCGTAATTGTAATCTACAAATTGTTTAAAATTTGAAATTGTTTCTGGAGTTGGTGTTATAAAACTATACTCTCTTGTTTCAATATTTTGTCTGGCAACAAACCCTACATGATTTACAGTATAAACTGTCCTCCAGTCATCGGGATCTATTTGTGTATGAAACCCATCTCCTTCTGCAATCCATGTACTGTGCATATTTAAAATTCCTCTGTACTCTCTGCTATTACTAGGAGTCATCCACAATCCATTATCTTGGAGACCTCCTCCAATATGATACGGATCTCTCATGTCAACTCCAATAGCATAATATTGACCTATTGCCATATTATTATGAGATAACCAGCTGACTCCCCCATCAACTGATAATCTTGAACCTTGATCAGTAGCTAGGTACATTATTTTATTATCATATGGGGCAATCCACATGTCATGGTCATCTCCTCCATCTGTTCGCCATCTTCTAGATGAAAAACTTTTTCCACCATCATTTGATATCATAAACCCTCTCGATACTACGTAGATATTATTAGGGTCAATTGGATCTATTTCAATTTGACCATGATAGAATGGTCTTACAGCATGTTTTAATAAAAATTTCCATGTTTCACCCTGATCATAAGAAATATATACACCTGTTCCAGGCTCATCTTCAGGAAGATTCTCATCAGCTTCATATGCCATAACCATTATATCAGGATTATTTAAATGAATTGATATGTCTATCATACCACTTTTCCCCTTTGCTAGTCCTTCAGTAATTTTCCTCCATGTATTTCCTCCATCAGAACTTTTAAACAAACCTCCCTGCTCTCCACCACTAATAAAACTAGCTGGTTGTCTTAACCGGTGATAAAAACCAGCAAACATAATATCTGGATTTTCTGGATGGAAGATTATTTCTGTACATCCTGTCTTTCCATCATTAGGTAAACCACCTAGTACTCTATCCCATGTCATTCCACCATCATCAGTTCTAAATAGACCTCTTTTACCAGAATAGCCCCAAAGATGACCTATTGCAGCAGCATAAACAATATCTGGATTATTAGGGTGAATTTCAATCTCTGCAATCTGATGTGTTGATTTAAGACCCATATTTTTAAATGACTTACCCCCATCAACCGACTTGTATATACCGTCACCCCACGCGCTTGAATTTCTATTAGCTGATTCTCCAGTCCCTACCCATATGGTGTTTAAATTATTCTGATCAAATTTTACGGAACCAATTGATCCAGCTCCATAATTATCAAAAATACTTTCCCAAGTAATACCTCCATTATTTGACTTAAATACTCCACCAGATGCAGACGCAATAAGTACCTTCCTGTAGTCGGTATTACTTGCATCGATTGCTGCTATCCTTCCCATCATATTAGCAGGACCAATATTCCTCCATCTTAAATCAGATGTGATTCCATCATCTTGAGCTGATATATTCGATGTAAAAGCAAAAGTTAATGCTATAAAAGAAATAAATTTTACAACTTTAAGATTCATAAGACCATTTTCCTCCTACCATAGTTCTTTCAATAGGTATATCTATAATTTTCATAGGATCAGTTTTTCTTGGATCTTTACCTAATATAACTAAGTCAGCTAGTTTACCAATCTCGAGAGATCCTTTTATATTTTCTTCGTATGATGCATAAGCACCATTGATTGTAGCAACTTTTATTGCCTCCTCAACACTTATTTTTTGACTTGGCCCCCATACCTCACCTGTATAGTCAGTTCTTGTGACACTAGACTGAATAGCCATCATCGGCTCAAAAGGTCCAGGAGGATAATCAGATGTTTGAGTCACAGGAATTCCAGCATCAATAAAACTTTTGACAGCAAACATATTTTCTAACCTTTCTTTTCCATATTCTTTCATTTTTTCTCCATGAAAATAAACATAGGTAGAGAATGGATTTGGTATTACTTCCAGGTCTTTGATCCTCTGAACTAATGAATCATTGATAATTGTACAGTGTTCTATTCTAAACCTTGGATCAATTCTCTTCTTCTCTTTTTGAAGTCTTTCAAATACTTTTAAAGTTATATCAATGCCAACGTCTCCATTTGCGTGAACTCCAATTTGCCAGTCATTTAAATGTGCTTTAATTGCCTGCTCAAATATTTCATCTTCATTATTAATAATTATTCCATAATAATCAGGCCTTCCAATATATGGCTCAGACAATCTAGCAGTTCTCTCTGATATAGAACCATCGCATACTAGCTTTAATCCACCTATTTTTACCCATTCATCTCCATACCCAGTCTTCTTTCCTGAATCATTCACTTCATCAAAAGCATAACCTCTTATCATACAATAAACTCTTGTTTTTAGTTCTCCACTATTGTAGGCATCTTCAAAGCTCTGAAGTGATTTTACTCCAGTTCCGGCATCAGTTACAGACGTTATACCAGATTTTGATAACATATCGGATATTAGCTTTACTCCAGCCTGGTAATCAGCTCTAGTAAATTTATTAGGTATAAACTTTTCAACTAGATAAGTAGCAGTTTCTAGTAGTCTCCCATTTAAACTTCCCGTCTCAGAATCTCTTTCAATATTACCACCT
>Ga0315330_10002624_pt1 | contig 12347 bp, 13 predicted proteins | sample M140m34915metaG_FD_203453 | JGI IMG/M metagenome (GOLD analysis project Ga0315330, IMG submission 203453) | Ammonia-oxidizing marine archaeal communities from Monterey Bay, California, United States - M1 40m 34915 | ecosystem: Environmental > Aquatic > Marine > Intertidal zone | place: USA... | reverse complement strand
CCAGATAATCGATTATTAGCAGGAGTAACCAGTATATCTCCTTCATGGTCCCACAAATCACCACCTTGGACTCTAAGTACACCCCATTTGCATGTCCTCGACATATAAAGTTCCGGCATCGTACAACCATGGAGGGCCGTCTTACTTATCAAGTTCGCTAAATTGCATAATATTTCGACTGAAATCAGTGTTTTTCACTCACCCGTTTATCGGAAGGTTTCATGTGCTGAGTATCTATGGGGTGATTGATTACTATGGCAGTAGGATATGTATTAGTTAATGTAGCACCGGGATTAGAACTTGAAGTTTATGAGATAATGAAAGGATTTGAACATGTTCAAGACATAACTGTGCTATTTGGTGATTATGATTTAATAATCAAATTAGTTGCTGATGACCTAGCATCAATAGCAAAAACTGTAGTAGAAACTATCCGCCCTGTCAAAGGAGTCATCAATACTAAAACTCTTGCTGGAGCAGATATTTAGGGCCAAAAATTAGGTCTAAATTAAACGCTATACTGCATCACAATTGCGTAAAAAGTGATTCTCGAATGGGGTCTTGCGCCCCATATGTAGAGCAGTAAGCGTGTTTTTCGGCGCAAATACTAAATACTGTACAGTGTGGACAGTTATCGGAGGTTATCCAAAATGTCTGATAAAAAATATTTCGTTCTCATGGAGAACGGTAAAGATACGAGCCAGGTTTTTGCAAGCAAACAACCCCGTGGAGCAGCCCTAAAAGCAGCAACCCGCGGACATACGAACATACGCCTACGTGAGCGTGGAACAAAAAGAGTCCACTGCTTCACTGGAAGCATTTCGATGGTAGATAAGCCAGCGAATGGTCCTGCTTGGCTACCTGATAAGATCAAGAAGGCCAATGTCAAAAAGACCGGTATTGAACACCTTAACAAGTGAGCAACCGAGGCTAAATTATTGATTTATGTATTCTGAGGAATGCAACTGCCCCTCTTGAGTCTTCGGACTTTAGAGGGGCTTTTTTTAATTCAAACTCAAGTTCTAACTTCACTATTTGAATCGTCACCATTTTTTCGATCAAACCATTCTCCGACCCACAAAGCAATACCGATCATCATAATTTGGGCTAATAAACGCAGGACGTGCCATTTATTTTCAAACGTCTTGCCTTCCAAAGGTACATTATTGACCCACATGTTAAGATTGGCCCAGTAAACTGCAACGAGGAAAAGTGCCATCAACAGACCTGCGTATTTACGTGTCCGAGGCGCAATTAGTCCAACACCTAGTGCGACTTCCATTGCTCCTGTGATTAAAACCCAGAATGTTGGGTCACCAAGAATCTCTGGTACAATTGGTTCAAACCATTCAGGATCTATGAAATGACCAATACCTACATTGATGAAGAATATTCCAAGAATTAAGGACAAGGCGTGTTGTAGCCAAGCCTTCTTATCCATCAATAATCGCCTTCAATAACGTACTTTTTTCCTAGTAAGAGTACGCCAAATTCTTTGCAATGGGTCATAATATCTGTCAACAACTCTTTCTTTCAATTGAATGATTGCATCATCGGTAATCTGAATTCCTGCTGGGCAAACTTCTGTACAACAACGTGTGATATTACAATATTCAACTCCAAATTCTTTCTTAATTTCAGGAACTCGGTCTTCAGTATCGAGAGGATGCATTTCATACTGTGCAAGTCTGACGAGATTTCTAGGACCTGCAAACTCATCAAACAGTGCATGGTCTCTTAGAACGTGACAGGTGTTAACACAAAGGAAACATTCGATACACTCTCTAAATTGTTGAACTCTGTCAGCTTCCATCTGATTAAATTCCCAATTCATCTCTTCTGGACCATTGATAGGCTTAATTTTTTGAGCGATTTCATAATTCCATGAAACATCGGTAACTAGGTCTTTAACATGCGGGAAAGCCTTCATTGGACGTATTTCAATCGGTTGACCTTCTTCTACTTCATTAGCCACATCGCTCATTCTAGTCATACACATCAAACGGGGTTTACCATTTATTTCTGCTGAACATGAACCGCATTTACCCGCTTTACAATTCCATCTTACTGCCAAATCAGGTTCTTGCTCATACTGTACTCGATGGACACAATCGAGTACTACCATGCCTTCATCTAATTCAATTTCATAGTCTTGCATCTTTGAAGATTCACCTTCTCCGCGTGTGATTAGGAATTTCTGTTTTTTACCCTTAAGAGACATTAATTGCCACCTCCTGCTTCTTCTGCCCTCTCAGCAATCATATCTTTGACTTCTTGAATTGCTTCCTTGAGGTCTTTTCGCATTTCTTCGACAGGCTCTTGACGAATTTTTATCTCATCATCTTCCATCCAAATAATGTTTAGAGTATTGCCCCAATATTCGTCATCTGGAACTGGGAAGTCATCTCTTGTATGACCGCCACGACTCTCTTCGCGAGTAATTGCAGCAAGAGTTGCTGCATAAGAAACATCAACCATATTCTTTAGATCAAGTGCTTGGTGCCAACCTGAGTTATACTTGCGAGATGAGCCTGGGAAACAAGAGATTCTTCTCTTGTCATAATTTTTCAAATCAGTAATAGCCTCGTCCAACTCTTCTTTAGTTCTAATTATACCAACCTTAGCCTGCATCATATCTCTAAGTTCATCATAAATCAAACCAGGGTTTTCTCCACCTTCATTGTTGAAAGGTTCTAGCATTACTTGAATTGCATCTTGTACTTGAGAGTCATCGATTGAAGGTTGAGCTAGGTCTTCTGACCTCTTAGCAGCAAATTCTCCTGCCCTTTTACCAAATACGATCAAATCAGACAATGAATTTCCACCAAGCCTATTGGCACCGTGTAATCCTGAAGCAACTTCACCGCAAGCAAATAGGCCTGGAACTGTTGTTTCTTGAGACTCAGCATTAACCAGAACTCCACCCATAACATAGTGTGCAGTTGGTCCAACTTCCATTGCTTCCTTGGATATGTCAACACCTGCAAGTTCCTTGAATTGGTGATGCATAGATGGTAATTTCTTCAAAATCGCTTCTTCGCCTCTGTGTGAGATATCTAGGAATGCTCCACCATGCGGAGAGCCTCTTCCTGCCTTAACTTCAGAGTTGATTGCTTTGGCGACTACGTCTCTAGTCAACAGTTCTGGCGGTCTTCTGACAGTCGCAAGTTTTCCAGAAACAACTTCTTCAACCCACTGGTCGGATTCCTCTATTGTCTCAGCGTGGTCACCAGCGAACATTTCAGGAACATAATCGAACATAAAACGCTCACCATCTGAATTAGTCAAACGACCACCTTCGCCTCTAACTCCTTCTGTAACAAGTATACCTCTAACAGATGGAGGCCAAACCATTCCAGTAGGGTGAAATTGAACAAATTCCATATCTCGGAGTTCTGCTCCTGCCCAGAGTGCTAAAGCATGACCATCACCTGTATATTCCCAAGAACCGGAACAGACAGACCAAACTCTTGTTATTCCACCAGTTGCTAAAACGACAGACTTTGCTGAAAAGGCGTGAAAATCTCCGTCCACTCTTGTATAAGCAACACAGCCTGTGACCCTATCTCCTTCTTTGAGAAGGTGGCGAACTGTGTACTCCATGAAGATATCAATGCCTTCGTGGATTCCTCTTTCTTGTAGCGTGCGGATTAATTCTAGACCTGTTGCATCACCAACGTGAGCAAGTCTAGGGAATGTGTGGCCCCCGAAGTTTCTTTGATTGATTAGATTGTTTGGAGTTCTATCAAAAACCGCACCCCATTGTTCTAGTTCTCTAACTCTATCTGGGGCTTCTTTTGCATGATATTCGGCCATTTGCCAATTAGCTAGCCATTTACTTCCTTTCATTGTATCATGGAAGTGTACTTTCCAACCATCTCTTGGATCTGCGTTTTGTAAAGCTGCTGCGCATCCACCTTCTGCCATGACAGTATGTGCTTTTCCAAGCAAGGATTTGGTAATTATAGCAGTTTTTGCTCCACTTCTAGCAGCCTCAATTGCTGCACGAAGTCCAGCACCTCCTGCTCCAATAACTATGACATCGTATTCATACTTCTTGTATTCTTCAGCCATCATTTCCACCTCAAATTACAAACAGCGCCACATCGCTAAAAATACCTTCACAAACGGCTAAGACCCATAGGTCTCCTAAGAATACGAAAATTAAAGATGTCCAAAACCAAAATCCATGAGACCTGTTAATGACTGAAATTTTTCCAAATAATTTACCTCTAATTTTACTGATACCTGTAGTCCAGCGGTCTAAAACTCCACCTGCAAGGTGTCTAAGAGCGTGACATGAAGTCACATACATTGTCAGTAAGAACGCTTCAATACCCATTACGAAAGTCCCAATCGAGATCCCAATTCCATCATCAAAAGTCATTGTATGAGTGACATCCCACCATTTAATCAAAAGAATAACCATTGCTGCATAAAGGAAATATCTATGTAAATTATTGAAAATGAATAATCTCTTTTCTCCCTTGTATCCAATCTTCTTACTGATATCAGGCTCATCAACCCAGCATGCTACTGGACTAGCGAAGAAGGTTCGGTAGTAGACTCTTCTCATGTAATAGCAAGTACCTCTAAAACCAAAAGGAATCCAAAGAATGAGTATTGCTGCGTTAACCCAAGAAGGGTGGTTCCACGAAGATAATCCGAATAAATCCCATTCTAGGATATTTGGTGAAAATATAGGTGACATTACGGTACTGCCATCTAGGCCATAGGATATTGTTCCTTCAGTGGTATAAATGAACAAACGCCAGAATGTGTAAACCAATGCAAGATTCAAACCAATCCCAATTATTAGAGGCTGAGTCCACCATCTGTCGATTCTATCTGTACGGCCCAGTCCGTTAATTACAGGGAGTTTTATGCCTTCACCCAAAGCTCTCACCACCCACCCATCAAGGGCGGACATAGTAATGCTAACCTCCGCAGTCTTTGAGGTTGATTGTCAAAGGTTAGAATATCATTAATTACAATTTAGCCGCAGTGTCCCAAATTTCTTCGAGAGTTGTATAATTAGCCCAGTATTTTTCAGACTGCCACATCTTGATTCCATTATCACCGATCAACTGTAATGTTGGTGTAGAGGGATTGCCATATGCTTCATATAATCCAAAGCCTGAATCCTGTTGTGAAAAATACTCTAATGCTGGGGTGTTTTTCTTACCCATTACAATCTTCCATGGAGTGTAAAAAGAATTATTTGAATCATTACCAAATGTCTTCATTACTTCTTCTGGACCTTCTATCTGCGACCATCCATGGACGCTGATTACACTTAGAGTCGAGTCATTTAGAGAACCATTATCAAGACTTTGTCGTATCAATTCTGTCCAATCATGGCATCCTGAGCACCCTGAACCTATCCATAACATTAGAACTGGACCGTTTTCCAGTTCATCCTTTAGATCAAAAGTTGCACCGCCATCTTCAGGCCTATCCAAAGTATCGGCTTTGAACGAAAGCCTCAATGGAATTTCATCCATCTTCTCCCCATTCAATGACTGTGATTCTAAACAACCAGGAATAAGAAGAATTAACGTAATTAAGGTGACAGAGATTCTATGCAGCATGCCCTTCACCGGTTGCATTCTTTTTCATAGAAACTTTACTTGCTTTCTTAACTTTGGGTTTCTTAACATCTGCAAACCAATTACTTATTCCATTCCAATCTGGGTCTAATCCCATATCTGCTAATACCAATTTACTACTGATACGTGCGCTTTCAAAGATTGTTGGAAGACCGCTGCCAGGATGTGTTCCTCCACCCACTAGATACAAATTCTTAGCCTCTTCAAATCTATTTTGTGGCCTTCTCCATAGCATTTGTCCCAAGTTATGAGCAAGATTGAATACTGCTCCGCGATAAATATCTGATGCTCCCCAATCGTCAGGAGTAACAATGGTTTCAGAAACTATATGCTTCCTAACATCATCGTATCCTAACTTTTCCATTTGGTCGATAACCAGTTCACGATATTTATCTTTAATATCGTCCCAAACTATCGATTCGTGTTGATTTGGTACTGGAACTAAAACATACAATGTTGAGCAACCTTCGGGAGCCAATTCTGGGTCAGTGACACAGGCGTTTTGCACATATAGAGAGGGGTCATCCCAAGTTAGTTTATGGTTAGTGATATCTTCAAGATTTTGCTCGTATTCCTTAGAAGCATAAATTTGGTGATGTGGTAAATCATCATAGGTTCTATCCATTCCCAAATACAACATATAAGTCGAGCAAGAGTAGCCTTTCTTCTCCAATTTCTTATTTGACCATTTCTTTCTTTTTTCATCCGGAACCAATGTTGTCATAGCGTGAGCAAAATCAGCATTTACGACTACTTTATCAGCGTAAATTGTTTCATTTTCTAATTTGACTCCAATCACTTCTTTACCTTGATAGATTAATTCTTTAACAGGAGAATTGAGTCTAATCTTAGCACCAAATTCTTCAGCAATGCTGGCGAGTTTGGGCGTAATTGAACCGAGGCCTCCTTTGGCATGGAAAATTCCATGCTCATATTCCAAGAAAGCAAGGATTGTAAACAAAGAAGGGGCATGGAAAGGACTCATTCCAAGATATTTGGTTTGAAATGACATTGCAAGCCTAATTCTTTCATCATCGAAGTTCTTTCTCAAATCGCTAGCGACTGAAGCCCATGGTTTGAGAACCTTAGCTACTCGTAATGCTCTTTTTGAAAAGAGATTTGAAGGACCTGTCCATGGTGTTTGTAAGCAAGCTTTAGAGCGTTCTAGTTTACTTCTGTTATCTTTGACATACTTTTCGAAACCTTTCGCATTTTTATCACCGGATAACTCTCTGATTCTCTCGGTCATCAAATCTAGATTGCTCGTGGCGTCAATATGTCCTCCAGCTCCAAATACCAGTCGATAAGATGGATCTTCAAGCGGTATCAAACCAAGTTCTTCGTGAGCGTCTCTTCCTACAGCCTTGAATATGTCTTCAATGACCTCTGGATAGTGAAAGAACGTAGGCCCTCTATCGTAAGTAAATCCATCTTTTTGGACCAATCTAGTTCTTCCTCCAACTTTGTCCGCTTTTTCGATTACAGTGACGTCAACGCCAGAATATGCTAGCAACATTGCACTTGCCAGACCTCCAGGTCCTGCGCCGACGATTATTGCAGTTGGTTTTCTTGAATCTTCCATAGGTATGAAGGCGTGGCCTCGGCATATAAAGAACCGTATTGAACCATATTTGAAAACATCAATTTTAGCAATACACCTATTGTTTCAAAGGAATAAATTTTTTGATATTTTCAACTGTATTTTTTGCTGAAATCAAAGTTCCTTCAACACTTGCATGCATCATATAATCCCCACAACGGAAAAAACCGTCTTCAATGATTGGTACTTTCTTGCTAAAAATAGGTGAATCCGTTTCAGGAAGTGCACTTACAATATGCTGAACATCTAAACAGTTCCATTTTTCTGAATCTTTACCAAACCAATCTTCGAGTTCTGATTTTACCTTGGCAAGAACTTGGTCTTTAGAACTGATTTCAAGTTGATCACACTTTTCACCAAGTACTGTCACGCATATCAATGATTTACCATCTGGTGAGTAACTTGGCTGAATATCTGATGGCACAGAAATATATGAAATCAAATTTTTAGAATTCCTGATTTCTGAATTCAGCATAATATGTTTACTTGGGAAGGGTGAATTTTGAGACGCGAAATATAGTGTCCATACATGTTTTTTTGATTTCTTCTCTCTGTCATCAAAGGCCACTACCACGCCATCATAGTGAAGTTCTTGCCCATTTACAGCAATAATATTCTTTGAAATTAAATCAACATCAGAATTTAACTTAATATTGTCTTTTGGAATATTTTCAGATAATTTTTCAGGTATTGATTTAATTCCATTTTTTGGCAGAACCATATCTCCTTTCGACATGGTTCTAAAAACAAACTTGAATAGACGTTCACTTGTTCTAAGTTCTGATTCCAGAAATATTCCGCTAAAAAGCGGATAGAAAAAACGATTGATAAAACCTTGAGAAAAACCCTGTTTTCTCAACCATTCTTCTGTAGACATATCGCCTTTATTGAAAATTTCATCAATTGGCATCTTAGTGATCTTGCGTCTCATTAACAGAACTTTCAACATATCAAATGGAGATGCAAAAAATCCAAAAGCGTCTTTCAAAGAACTAAATGGTCTACGAAAAGGGTCAGATAATCGCCATATTTTTGTGCGCTTGGTAGACGAACGAATTACTAATGCGCCGGGTTCAAAGGATTGGAATTCAAGTTCCTCATAATCAATTACTTTTTGTGTAAATTCATAACCTGTTTGAAGAACGTGAAAACCATGATCTACTTGAAAACCTTCAATTAAATCTGTTTTCATTCTACCTCCAATTTCTCCTGATTTCTCGTACAAATCTACTTCATATCCTTGATTAATCAGCTCACTTGAACAATATATACCTGCAATTCCAGCGCCTATGACTGCAATTTTTGGTGACATTTTACCACTCTATTCAAGGCCTAATTTTAGTCTAAACTCTTCTAGGTATGGACCCATTGATTGTATTAGGTAAACATCGGGATGAGTTCGTAAAACAAGTCCGTCCAAGTACATTAAGGCTCTAATAATCGGGAAGGCTTCCTCTCCAAACTCCGCTCCAGCAAGTTCTACAGCGGCCCTAACAGTTTGCATCATAATCTTGGTAAGACTTTGTTCTCCTACAGATTTCTTACCAAAGTCCGCATATATTTCATGCATCTTTGCCATATATTTCTTCATCTTCTTTTCTGATGGATGTCTATCGGTCATCTTCAATAAAGCGATAAAGGCTTCATCCAGTTTCTGTTGTGATAGATTATCAAAGAAAACGAATAAAGATTTACTGACGTTTTTGGGAGCATGACATACTGCAGCATTATCAATGAAAACGAATCTACCTTCAGTATCTATGATACAATTTCCAGGATGTAAATCTCCATGGAAAGTACCAATTCCAAATAGGTAGGCGCCATGAATTCTAAATAATTCAAGTAATGTATCCCAAGAAAGAGACTTAGAATCTATACCTTCTTCAAGGGATTTCCCTTCAATAAATTCAGAAACCAGGACATTCTCATTTGAAATATCTGGATAATACTTTGGGAATCTGAGAAGAGGGGTAGGAAAGTTCTCTGAAATTTCCGATTGAATTTGCATTAGTTCTCCAGCACCTTTGATCTCATTTGTTAAATCTAACTCTCTAAGTGTATAATCTGCTACGTGATTAATCAAAGCAATTGGGTTACCTACCTTACGAAGTCTTGGCGAGAAGAGTATAATTATCTTTAACCAGTTACGCATTCTCTTAACTTGTTTGGAGAAAACCTTTGAATTAGCTTGTTTTACAAATTTTATAATTACTTCTTCTCCCGATTTTAATTTCGCTCTGTGAACTTGGCCTACAGATGCTGCAGCAAGTGGTTCTTGTTCGATAGATTCGAAGTGATCAGTGAAATTTTCTATCGCTTTTGATTTTAGGGTTTCACTGAGTGATTCGGATGGAATAGAAGCGGCATGCTGGTATAGTTGTTGCAACTGCTGGCACTTCTCTTCACCCAGTAAATCTGGCCTCAGTGCAAATATTTGTGCAAGTTTTACTGCGATTAGTCCTTGGTTCTGAATCCAGTCTAAATCGGCTGGTTTCTTCCTAGTAATCTGTCGCATAAAGCGAAGAAACGTAAAAAGTCGCATAAACCCAAGTTATGCCTTTGGTTTATCAATTGATGTTTTTCTTAGTTCTCGTCTTCTTCGACATCATCAACGAAAATCAATGTATATCTCCAAGAATCCTTATCATCTTCTTCTGGTTCCTTACGAACAATTACATTACTATCTTCCGGGTACCTCGAGAGAAGAGCACCTTCAATAATTCCATCATCCAATTCCCACAATGGTAGAACATCCGGCTTGTCATTTGGAGGGTGTGTTAAACTTACCTTGATATGGAAGAAAGGATTTGTACCATACTCTAATTCGCCAAGTCCAGCATATTCCCACCAATCCATTAACTCACTCAAAAATTCGACATGTCCCTCTATTTTTCTTAGGCTGAAGGCCAATTCTTCGCCAATTCTTTGACCAACTTGTCTAAGCATTGTTTTAATGTCAATGCCCAGTTGATGTAGACTGAAAACACTACCATCTTGTAATGCTGCTCTAGCTTGATTTATGCCTTTACTGGATGCCAAGAATGATTCAGGATTAAACGGAGTATCTTCATCTGGCAACTCTCCACTAAAATCCAGTACCTCTCGGAATTGTTCTAAAAATGAACCTTCTCCTACTGTCAAACGTAACGGGTCAACAATTCTCTCTTCAGTAAATCTTTTCTTAGCACTGTCAAGATCTACAGCCCTGTTCCAAACCGCCATCATGAACTCATAATGAGAATTGGAGAAAACTTCTGATGAGACAACTAACGCTGCATCTTCTCTACCTCTACCAACTGGGTTGGGTTCGACAAATAAGAATTGAACGACGTTGGAGAAGTCTTGAAGAACGCCTAGTGAATTAATTTCGTCCGAGTGTCTCACTTCAATTGAATCATCTAACTGGTCGAAGAATTTTAGAGTTCTTCTATCCAATTGGGACAAAACCTTCACTACTACTCCTCTCTTGGCTGCTGAATTAACTTCTTCAATTGCTGGTGAACGACATAAGTGTAGAATTCCAAACTTACCCAAGAATAATATCAATTGTTCTTCAGCATCGTTGGAAAGTTCTCCAATTCTTTTTTGGATATATTCTCTGCCTTTCAATACAGCAAATTTTGCATCACTTTCTCCACTAGCATCCTTGGTTTCTAGCGCATCTTCCTTAGCACCAGACATTATGCTTTCAAAGGCCTTAGTAGTCCGGTCTATTCTTGATTTCTGATCTTTAATCAGTCTCTTGAAAAGAACTGGCAAGGATGAACATGAAAATTTCATTGGCCTATCCGCAGTGACATTTACCAAGCCTATTTGGGTAAGCCTTGACAAAGAATTGTATGCATCCAACCTATTTGTTCCGAGTTTCTTAGCAAGATCACTTGCTTTGAGTTCTTTTGATGAAGACAAGATTACCAGTGACTTGGCTTCTCTGTCACTCAAACCTGCTTCCTCAAAAAGTTCTATCCAGTCCATTCACTTGCCTCCTGAGGATAGTCTACTTAGAGTGTCAAGGATTTTTGCAACATGTCTTCTAGGCCTGAATAACCAATCATAGCAGTAGTGTATTTTTCTGTCCGGGTCGATTAGAAAAGATGACTTTCCAGGGAATCTCCCCAGATACTTTTGGACTCCATATGCGTCAGAGACTTCTCTTTCAGGGTCGCTCAGCAATGGAAAAGGAAGACCAAGCTCTTCCTTGAACCTCTTATGGTCCTCAACAGAATCTTCACTAATACCAATGATTTCAACGGGTGGAGTAAGCGATTGAAATAATTCATATTGTTCTTTGAAATTCAAACAACCTCTCTTACAGGTAGGTGAACCATCTTTAGCATAGAAAAATAGTACTTTCCAAATACCATCGAAATCAGACAGTTTAACTGTGTCCCCCGAACTTGAAGTGAGCGAGAAATCTGGTGCTTTTTGACCAAGAAGTTGTTTCGACATGTACAATCCTCATGTTCATCGTTAGTAGTCTTATTCATTTAGAACAAAAGGTAAAATGTGGCCCATGCGCTTTGCTTTGGTAGCCAAATAATTCTCATTTAGTGCTCCTCGACCTTTAATGTGCTCAATTCTAGTGACAACTTCAATCCCGTTTTCTATCAATCCGTTGATCTTTAGAGGATTATTTGTCATTAAGTTGACTTTCTTAACTCCTACTTGTTGAAGCATTTCTGCACAGAATGAATATTCTCTAGCATCTGCTGGATGATTTAGGGCTGTGTTGGCATCAAGAGTATCAAAACCGATGTCTTGTAGTGCATACGCTCTAATTTTCTCCTTTAGGCCAATTCCTCGACCTTCTTGCCTCATGTAAAGAATAGCTCCGCATCCGTCTTCTTGTATTTTCTCCATTGCGGCTTTTAGTTGAGGTCCACAATCACACTTCAAAGAAGTAAATGCGTCCCCAGTTAGGCATTCTGAATGAATCCTAACCAAGGGTATTCTGTCTGATTCGTCTAAGCCAACAGAAAATACTGCGTGCTCAAGTCCTTTCTTATCTTTCATAACTCTTACACGGAAATTTCCAAATTCGGTAGGTAGGTATGCGTCTGCTTCAATTTTCATTGGGTCAATGGTTCTGCTCTCCATGCCAATAGAAATTAGCATTAGGTTATAATGAGATGTTTTTT
>Ga0315330_10002623_pt1 | contig 12347 bp, 10 predicted proteins | sample M140m34915metaG_FD_203453 | JGI IMG/M metagenome (GOLD analysis project Ga0315330, IMG submission 203453) | Ammonia-oxidizing marine archaeal communities from Monterey Bay, California, United States - M1 40m 34915 | ecosystem: Environmental > Aquatic > Marine > Intertidal zone | place: USA... | reverse complement strand
TAACTATGCGAAACCTACCCGTTTACCAGTAAACGTTTAGCAGTCAGAAGTATCTATCGGGATGGGTATCACATATGGGCAAACATTGCAGTCCTATGGAAGCCATTGGTTCTGGTTTTCAGTATCTTGCAATACATTGTGCAGTTGCTGTTTGTGTTCCATCAACATATCAAGACCAACAAAAACGAGTTGCTGCAACTCATGTTTCTCGTGGGTGTGACGTCTCTCCATTTCAAGCAACCTCGCCTACAGTAAAACTAATTTAACGTGCAAAATGGTTATCTTTTCTCGTCTTGCCTTGGTCTTGTTGACGCCCTCGACTTGGAGCGGAGTTGCTTCATTCAACTGAGTCGCCTGTGTAAAACTGAACACCTCTGCCTATAATGATATGATACGCAGGCGAACCTGTTTTTCTAGCTCCCGCAATTTTGCTTTTAGTTCATTCAGCGTGAAATCGACCGTCTCTCTCCCAATCCTGTACGAAGTCTCTGCATTCTCGAGATCGGCTCGGAGCTGTGAACACGTATATACTCTGAAATGCGGTTTCATCATTGTTGAATGGGATCTACTACGTTTCGATTTACCTCTCTTTTAAATTTGATGAGATATTTGTCTTCAGTCTTTCTTGGCTGGTCAACTGTTGGCAAAGCTTCCTGAGGTAATTTCAATCAGTTTCATTTTGTTTTTATAGAGGAAAAACATACCTTAGATTTGCATCCTCCATGTTCTGAACGCGGCATGCTTGTGCATTCGAGATTGCCTTTAACTAAGCGTATTTTTGCATAAGCAAGTAGCCATCATCAACTCAAAATAACGTACATAAAGTCTATCTTGCACAACTGAGCTCGTCTCAACTGCGTCAGATATTGGGAGCTCCAGCCGCAGTGACCAAATCGCGTGTTCAGCTGAAAGCTGAGACAAATTTTGTTTCAGCTTTCCAATTTTAGTCCGAAGTGAAGCTGAGACATTCTCAGTCACAGGGGCTGGACACTGAGAAATATGCGTGTCCTATGGATGTAGTGTGACTTGGACTAGAATGTTTGCACCACAAAAGCGTACCGCTGCCTGACTACTCCACCGTAAAGTTGTACTTTTCTGCGAAAGAATAGAAGTAAGACAATCTAAGCAGAGAAAGTTCGTCGAACTTACTCCCTCATGCATGTGCATGTTTCGATGGACTGAAGCACAGTGCGTGCTGTTCTCCTGTAGCTGCTTCATGTACTGTTCGGCTTTCTGAGCGTGCGTAAGCTTTTCTTGTCTTAGAGCGGCCTAAACACTATTAGATTTTCCATATGATGAGTCAAAGTTGTAATACCAGTCTAGAAAGTATCAAATCGTCATTCCGTTGCGTGATCTTTGACTCAAAAAGGGAGCGCTGTAACTCTAAGTTTGCCTGTCAGAGTTTGGGTCAGGTGAACGTGTTTCTCGTCGCTTCATGACTTACATGCTCAAGTTTGGTTCGATCACGCATCCACATATCATTTTGTTTGTGAACAGTTGCCAACAGATTTTCACATGCCTCCGAACATTTCTGATCTTGCCCGCAGAGGAAGAACTGCACAAATAGAGTTACCGTAAGGTGCAGACACCAAGAAGAACTCAAAGTTACCTTGTAGGACGAAGTAACGCGATGAACAAACGATTCACCTTCAATCGCGTGCTTCTATTTTTATTTTGTCACCTCAGTAACGCGATACACGGTTACTTCGAATTACGTACCTGAGTTCTCCCATTGGCTCCGTAGTCACCAAGTTGAAGAAGCCAGCTGAACGCCAGTGATAGTGTTGGCAGATTTGTCGCTAAGTTCTGAAGCAAACTGCATGTCTTCCCAACTTGAAACGGATAATGCAAGTACCGTAGCAGTATCACCAAATCTTCTTCTGCAATGATCTGATTGCCGCGCTGGATGTCGAGAAGTTTGAACGACTTTTCAACAAACGCCTTGAAATCTTTTGCGTCTAGTTGCCGATTTGTCGGTTTACCAGGCAGATCGACTCCGCTTAGACGTTCTGCGATGGATCGCACACATGACTGTATATATCTCTGATCCGATACCGGACGAGGATCGAGTTTCATTGGGCGCAAACGGTGCGTTGTGACGGGCCCAGTACTTACTGCAACGGTCAATATGAAGTACCGACAATAAAGATTCTTGAAGGTTCTTGTTACGAGATGCAAGGCGCGGTGTGGCTCAGCGACACTTTGGATTTCATTTTTTTTGAGACTAATAAGTGGAGTCATTTGGCTGAAGTAGTTCATTCCACACGTCCGCCTCGGCAACAACAGAGCCGATACTTTTTCTACTTGCTCGGAGTCCGCGAGTAAAAGTGTCCGCAACATACGTGAAGCAAACAGAGGAATTGATGTGCAAACGGCCGCGCACGAACTTTGTTTTTGGGGTTTTGATCGACATCCAGTGAATCATCACATGTTTATCTACAACGGTCTATCGTCGCCGACGATTCGGAGTGGCTTTGCTAACGAAAAGGACAAGTTCATGCCCTCGTGGCATTTGCGCGTGGTACTATGATCGCATCACGCCTGATTAGATTGGTACTGTTCAGCCATTCGCTGTAAGTTGGCCAAATTTTCCGGTCCTTCACGGGTGTTAGCGACCATCGCACTGGTTTTGGGCGGAGAAAACGTACCCAACTGATTCACAATGCCCGGTAGAAAGTCTTCCAAACCTGTTCATTCTGTAAGATGTCCGCTGAAATAATAGTGAGCAACGCTTACGCTTTGTCTCAGGGTGTCCACTGACGACATACGCGTTTGCTGGAGGAGACGCTTGCACTGGGCCAAAAGTTAGACCTTAAACTGAGGGTCCAATGTCATGAAAACCCTACCTTTTGGATTCACGAACTGCGTCACGGTATCCGAGTGGAAAATGTTGACCTCTTGTACACCCGGGATGGCGTTCATGCCCATCTTTTTCAAAACTGTTTGCAATCGCTTGTCATCGTTGCTCACGGACTTATGCATAGCCTTCTTCTTCCTACGCACACGGTGATTTTCGGGGTTCGTCTAACTCTGATGTCGCTTACCGTCTCATAGAACCTTTCCCTCCCATCCGGACCGCTCCGGCTAAACGCTGTAATTTTTCGACATCCATGTCCGGTAGCGGCTACGAGCGGCCAGTTAGCGCGTCGGTCAGTATTCAACCGAGTCGGCAGATGTGAACCGGGCCAGTGCGCGGTCTGAAAGCCTCACATACCTCTTAAACGTGCTGATGATAGGCCGGACAAGATGCGGCAAGCTTAATTTCGCACTCTTGCGCTGGGGAAGTTTGGAAAGTCACAGAGCGCCGCGGTATGTGCCCGCAGCGTTTGTCCTTATCGCCCCCGAAAAAAGAGACGGCCTGAAAAAAGAGCCGCTCTCTTTTTTCACATTTACGGAAATACAGTACAATTGTACATCGTACGTACACTTTTGTTTGATCGTCATCGTATCGTACGACGCGGAAGCGTATCATCAAGTGATGCAGGAAACGCTCAATTCGCGCTTAATTTTCAACTCACGACTGCACTTCTTCGCGAACACGACACACGCGACGTCCCGAGCTAAATGTACACGCGGCTCAAGTACGTAACGAGCGCCGCGCGTCTCGTCCTTCGAAGACAGTACTTAAGTGATGCCGCCGTTTCCGATACGCGGCCGTCCACGAGTCGAGTATCGCTCGCAACGTTACACGAAAAGTACAAACAAGGCAAACCCATAACTGCCATAACAGCCTACGATTATCCAAGCGCCGTCCACGTACGTAATTGCCTGAATCTGTGAACGTTGAAGTCTTAACCTAATACACATGTTTCAGGTAGACAGAGCGGGTTTCGATATAGTACTTGTGGGTGACTCAGCGTCGATGGTGGTGCATGGGCAAGATACCACGTTGCCGATGACACTTAGTGATATGATTGTACACTGTCAAGCAGTGAAGCGAGGTTCAAAACGATCTTTAGTAGTCGCTGACCTTCCATTTGGATCATACGAAGCTAGCGCCATGCAGGCTCTGCAGTCGGCTGTGAGACTAGTAAAAGAGGGTGGCGTAGATGCCGTTAAACTAGAGGGTGGAAGTAAAACAAAAATTGAAGCTACTAGAGCTATTGTAGAGGCAGGTATTGCCGTGATTGGGCACTTAGGTCTAACTCCTCAATCAGTCGGTGTACTTGGCGGATTTAAACCACAGGGAAAAACGGCCGCGTCGGCAATAGAGATCTTCAAGTCGGCGCTGAAGTTGCAAGGAGCAGGTTGTGCAGCTATTGTCCTAGAATGTGTGCCAAAACCGCTTGCGGATGCCATTACAGCAACCTTAGATATACCAACGATCGGAATCGGTGCTGGAAATGGTACGAGTGGGCAGGTTATAGTTTTCCACGATCTCCTAGGTTTCCTACAGCATCCACACCACGCAAAAGTTTCTCCTAAATTTTGCAAGCAATACGCCAATGTAGGTGAAACTATTCAGCGAGCTCTAGGTCAGTATATCATCGATGTGTCGACGAAAGACTTTCCAGACGATCAATTTACGCCGTACGAGTTTGATAAAGGAGAGTTCGCCGAGTTTACAAAAAGACTTGCCCAAACAGGTCTGGCAGACACGCGTTAGTAACATTCCACACTTCAGTTCGAATATATTTACAAGTTTCTATCCACACGCACGACCGAGATATAAATGTTGCTTTTTCGAGGCTTGAAAATGCTGCCTCGAAAATGCTGCTCTTGCACTGATTATGTATTCTATTACCTTTCCTCAAAAAGTGACTCGATGTCCTACTGTTCATTCAGTTCTGCAATCTCAGCACCCGTGAAACGCTTGACTGCAATGGAGTTGTTGTTCTCTGTAATTTGTAGTAGCTCCACTGAGTCCCTGGAAAGAGTAGTCACATCCATGATCTTTCTTAGCGCTGTCAGTGCAAGCTTCTTAGCTTCATGTAACGACAGTTCTGGACTATAATCGGACTTTAAAATGGATTGCGCGGTTTGGCTGTTTGCTCCTATCGCGATAGCCTGCAAAAATGTTTTGGAATTTGTTTGAAATTATGTAATAACTAAAATTTACCTTCCACCCGACATAGTTTCCGGAAGGGTCGCTCTGGTAAAGTTGAAAACCCAAATTATGATCCCTATATTGCGTCAGAGTCGTGCTAAATATTACACTTGAATGTCGTACCAGCCAGCAAAAATGAAAGATACGCCGTATGGGCGAAGTCCACCAAACTGAGTATAACCTTGTTTCTGGTCAGCTATCTGCTGAACAAGCAACTCAACTGGAGCCGGTTGCCCATACTTGTACTTGTAACGTTGTGATATCAATCTAAGATGCAGTAAGTAAAAATTTTGAAGTTGTCTCATGGTACTGACACACCTTGCAGAGTTGATTAAGATTTCGGCATCAGCGTTGACGCCAGCAGAAGCTGCAACGATGTGAGCGTCTATTCGGTGTAGCTTCTCCGTGACAGTACTTTCTAGAAGCTGACGCAACTATGAGCGAGCAAGAAACACCTGGAGTGATGAGAATACCTTTGACAAAACCCGTTTTTCTGTAGCCAAGATGACTCCCTTCTCTGTTTTGATTCCTATGGCCGCTCCTGCGTGGTTTATTGCTTCGACCGCGTATTCAACCTGATGCAGTGTGAACATTCCCTGTAGAAGAGGAGAGCCTGTTATGAGTATCACCTGATAAAGTCGACCTTCAGGGCTGAAAGTCGTCGTGCGGGAATCATATCTTAGACGAGCTGGTCAGACTGAACCGCAACACGGTAACAGCAGAACTCACCTGCGCGCCATTCTCTAGATTACAGCGTAGATACGTGGGAACTTTCGTGGTAATGACTGTCTTATAGTTCTACCACGAATGCAAGGGCGCTTGTCGCGTTCGCAAACTGACAACAGATCGTTACGCCGGTGTGGCTTTTTGTTCTCAAATAACGATTTTCGATATTTGGTAAGTGACCGTCCGATATTGGCCCATATTGAATCTGGAGTTGACAGTATATTTTGCAGACTACGACCGGCGTGATTTCTTATCGACGAATAAAAACCTCGACGGTGGCCGCCGCACAACAAAAAGCAGCTCGTCCAGAGTGTAAGTCCAACAATTGGTCACAGCACGAAACTACTACAACCAACTTGAACTTTATAACTCCACGGTGCATGATGCCGGCAGGTTTTAGTACACCGTGTCGCGGGCTGCAAGCCAAAGCACTCACAAAGCCGTATTTGAGACAAAAACACACACGCGGCGCTGTGGATGTGTCGAAGCCGAGCGGAACAACTAAATGTGCCTCATCATTGATTTCTCCTAGCAGCAACCGTGTTCAGAGTCGTCGACGCACTATCACTTTGGTAACAACTGCAACTTTCGTTAGCCTTCGGGACCAACGTTTTCTGTAGGTCATACCCAGCCTTCAAGGCGATGCTTCTTCACAGTCACCACCGGATCTACCCTCTTATATTTTCAAAGAAAGAATTGTTTATCTGGTATTCTTTCTTTGCCTCTTCTGAATATAGTCGCCTTACGAAGACTTTTAGGGCATGACGCTCGTACCTTCAGTGACAGAGCTGATTTTGGCAGAATTACTATACCTTCAGTACGAAGACAGCACGAAACCCATTCAACTTTACATAAACTCTACTGGGACATCAAAGGTATAAGCATTTCTGAAATCTCACGGAAGCAAATGACCGTGTTCATGCGAAGGATGGACAAAAGTACGGATACGATACCGAGGCATTTGCGATATACGACACCATACAGTACATCAAATCACCGGTGCATACAGTAGCAGTGGGTACCGCGTGGGGTGAAGCCGCTATGCTTCTTGCGTCTGGAGCACAGGTAATAGAAGCTCAGCTAGTTACCAATCACGAATAAGTCTTTTGCTTAGGGTTATCGTTCTGCACTTCCAGCCGCAAGTATCATGTTGAAACAGCCAATTAGTTCATACCGCGGACAGGTACGAGCTTGGTCTAGTAATCACGTCATTCTCGTTTTAAATCTTTCATTAGGCCTCCGAATTAGAAATTCATAGACAGGAGATGCGAAACACGAAATCTCAAATGATAGAGATTCTTTCCAAAGCATTGCAGAAAACGGAAGCAGAAATTGCGAAGGATATAAACCGTCCAAGATACTTCGACGCGCAGGCGGCTAAGGATTACGGCATCATCGACAAGGTGAAAAACTTAACTAAACGGGATGATTGATTTACTCTTGAGCTTTCGGACAGGTCCTTGATGGTTAGCGACACTTGACTAAAATTCTTTTCGAGCATCGATACTTTCTGTGTTATCGCGTTTATGACAGTTCTATGTAATGACGTAAAAACCACATCAAAATTACAAAAGGAGATACACCAAAGACTCTAAGATCCGATCATCAGTGGTGATTCATATATCTATTTCAAGACCGGTGCGCTACTCCAGTCACCCAAATGTTGATCATACCAACATGTCCACAAGCGCTGAACGCATACCACTGATCGTTTCGCTAGAACCTCTTCCTTTAAGCCCCAATACACTTTCGATGACCTAAACGCTCGAATTCAGTTGATGGGAACTAATGTCATATGGTTAACTTACTGCAACCTCCGTCGTAGTGGTGTCGAGTCCACAAAATGCGCTCCAGTCATTTGCCGTGAGACCAGACGCAATGACGTCACTACCTCTATTGATCGTGCCCGCAACGAGGGGAATCTGCGGAGGAAGAAATTATACGGGTATTGTTGTCATGGTGCACACCAACCTGCAAAAGCGACGAAAGTTCTTCCAAATCAGCAAGACTAGCTCCTGGATGTACGATTCCACCCTTGTTTGTGAATCTACAATAGCTCCCAACTAGCATATTCCCTGCGATGGACTGATTGCATTGTTAGGTGGAGCCGCAATAGTGGATTATCACTATACCTGTCGAAACACTTCTACACCTAGTACATCAGAAATTATTTCCTCCGTCTCCTGGTCAATGTCGGGGTGCACCAACGCTACGTGATCATTGCACGCAATACAATTGCCAAGAGCTGTGATAAAATGAGTAAAATGGTAATATAATTGCTTTGCTATTCATACCTGAAAGTCGCTCGTGCGTTCGTTGAACGACGATTTCATCGGATAAACTATTGCGAATGTGCAACGCCTCTAGAAAACGCTGTCAGTATTATCGACCAAAGTGCTTTCATAAGGCAAACCTTGATCACTGGCACCAACCGGTAAGAGCAGACCATTTTTGTTCCCTAGTAATCATCAGCTAGCAATACACGGCAACGCACGCGGACACATACCAACCGACATTCTGCCTATCAAGCGAGTTCCACCAAGACTCGCTTTCACAACGGGAATTTCTGATGCCAACTCACTCTCAAAGACGCTATAGAAAGATGTACACTTAGATCAATCACCGTATACATGTTACGTCGCGCATTTTCACCTGTAAAAGTTTTCCGAACCTCCGATAGCTACCAAGCAATATGCGTTCGTCAGCTGACTGAAGACTCCGATTTCATTGCTGTACGAATATAAGTTAAACATGGAAAGGGCTGTACCTGAACACACCTGTTTTCGAAGCAGTGACGAGTTGCCATGTTCTGAACTGTTTTGCGTCTAGAACAAGCTCCGCCCGTCCATTCGACGCCAAGTCTTCAAGCTCAAAGTCGTGGTGGCGGCGCGACGTTCCGATTTTTCGTTTCGGAAAACGCACAAATGATGGAGCACATCTGTATAACTATATGCGACTTTCCGATGATCGGTAGATAGTACAAAGTATGGACTCAGACTCACTCACAGAGAAGAACAACAACCGCCGACAAACGCGTCGCGTGACTTGTACGTCTTGCACGCGACTGCGGCGTCATGTTAATTCGTGGTTAAACGTGTCACGCGTTCAGTTTCGAGAGCTCTGCGTCGTAATACCTTGCGTTAATATCAGTGCACACGTGGATCAGAAATGCCCGACGCTTCTCCAAAGCGGGAACACGTGCGTCCAAAAGGCAGAGCGCACAAGGAGAAATCTGGCTCGAGGTAACTTCGGAAAACAGTCCACTCAAGCTTCATCGAGTACTTCAGTACTTACCTGTAAAATACAGCCCAAAAACTATGTTGAGAGTCAAATCAGCACCTCGAAAGTCTCCCTTCTACAAGAAAAAGTGTAAGTACCGTCACCACGAGAAAAACTCGCACTCACCCAGACGAACTACAGCTGCCATGAAAACGGAAAAGTTGATGGATAAATACGCCCAACTACAAAGGACCGGTAAATTAGACGGTTTTCTGCGAAAACGCAGAGAGAAAAGGGCGAGCAAAGGGCAGAAGTATTTACCCAAGAAAGTCGCGTAGATCGCGAACTTTTAAGAGTGTTTCATCCCGCAGTGCGCACTCTGTCGTTCTTTGGTTTGTCCACAAGCGAAATGGATGTCTTCAAGCTACCCACAACGACCACATCATGAGTTCGTCGCGTAAAAAATTTAGAACGAAAACGATGTTCAAAAGCTATTTCCAATAGAAGTGCAACATTTCCACACTTCTAAGCACGATAAGATATGCTAACAATCACTACTATGGAAGTCACGCTGTTGCTGTACATGGTCTCGAAAGTGCAATATTTTAGACTGAATTCCTGACCTCCAAGATGCCTCGTCTTCGACGTCAACGTCTTCATTGCAGTCTATCACTAAAATTGGAGTCTGAATGGCGCGATTAGTTTTGAAGTTAGATGAGAGAAAGAATGCTGACCTTGATCGTTCTACCGGCGATGTTTATGGTTATGTCAGCAACAGCTGAGTGCTGGGAGTCGCAACGAGCAGAGCCTGCAGAGCACCTGAGAAACTATCATAATATTACTGCGAACATACTCACGGATTCGGTTGTCCATGAGCCATTTTTCGTGTTTATTGTGCAATAATGTCAGGTAACTGATATCGATATCCAACTCCTCGCCTCGGGCGCGCTTTTGTAAACGGCGCAAGCACGTCTCGGGATTGGCGCGCAAGTATACGAAACCATCCGGGATCAGCGTTGGAAAAGCCTGATCTCTAGATCTTTGAATTTGGATGAGTCAGGCTTCAACTGAAAGAATTCACCTGGATAATTGGCGCAAACCATGCGTGATATAAACTGTATTCAAGCTCAGATAGCCAGCCACTTTCACGCAGAGCTTCTGTAAAAACATTTTTATCAGAGAACACGCTTCGTTCTATGACTCGCAGGGGAAAGCCAGACTGTTGCGTATTTTTCTCTTGTATGAATCGCGTCATGAACACAAAGTGTTGAAATGTGTATGCATATCTGTTGGGATTTTTGTAAAACTCATCTAGAATATTGAAGCCTTGTCCGTTCCCATCTGGTCTTTCGACGTGCTGCCAGAGGTTAACAGGTTCCGGAATTAGATTGACAAGGTCCTAGTACAGGATTCAAAATTAATCAGTCGACGCGCTTGGTACCCAACCTCAAGACTGCTGTCGCCAGGAGCCAATATCTCTCTCAAGAAAGTCGTCTTACCCACGCCGATGTTTCCCTCTACACAGAGAGTGATCTCCTGCACGGAACAATATTAAAATTTCATTCGAGGAACGGACGAAGAATAACGCACTTTTGAGGAAATATTTGCCAAATTTCTTGCAGCCCCAACCTGAAAACGACGATATTGTGAGTGTAGTTTTGAGTTCTTATGGAACTGTCTGTTTCCAACTGTCTGTTTCCAACTGCCACCGCAAGAAATGGAAAGTTTAACGCTGACGTGATCTATTGAAGTTGCTCGTAAGCGAACACATGATCGTAAATTACTGTTCATCGTCGTACAGATGCGCGGAAATTGTGCGAGACCATTCACAAAACATTGTGCTTCCATCAGCGTCAGCTACATTTCGAACACCAACGGTAAAATCGTCCGGTAAAATCGCTGTGGCCGGTGTACACAACTGAAATTCTCTTGCTGAAATTCTACTTTTCAATATAATGAGAGTCAATTAATCTATGTATACAACGTGGATATAACTATTTTCAGTTCATTTTAGGAAAGTACGACTTGTGGTTTTCGACTGATTATGGCTTCACGAGTGCGATATTCATCTCTCTGCAGACGCGCTCACTTGACATCGGCCAAAACAAAGGGCCAAACATTCCCAGCCATGAACATTTTCAGATTTGGTAAGACAATCAATCAACTCTGTGCAAACCTTTTTTCTAACAACGCTTTACATTTACTTCCATAGCGGGTGACATGACGCACCTTGCGAGTATTCTGGTACGTCGAACGCCCGATCGGCGAAGAACTCGTGCGATATAGATACGTTCGATCCGTCATCTGAATATTTATATGATAGGCGCTGCTCCTCAAGATCCAGGCAACCAGATCATGTGTAGGAGTTTCATTGCGAACACAAGAGCTTTATGCTATCGTGTTTGTTACTCGATATTTGGATTTGTTCTTCAGTTTCATATCAGTTTACAACACGATCATGAAGTTGTTCTTCATCTGCAGTAGCTGTTGCATAATTTGGTACATGCGACAACACAGAGTAGTCAGTCAAACGTATGACCGGGAACAAGACACCTTCCGTATTATCTTTCTCGTTCTTCCTTGTTCTCTTTTATCTGTGTTCATCAATCACGAGCTTTCAGCGGTCGAGATCTTGTGGACTTTCTCCATTTACTTGGAAGCCGTCGCTATACTACCTCAGCTCGTTTTACTACAACGGACAAAAAATATCGATACTCTTACCAGCAATTATGTTTTCCTACTCGGTGGCTACCGTGCACTGTATTTGCTCAATTGGATATACCGATACTCTACCGAACCCGGATATAGTCAGTGGATCGTTTGGATCAGTGGATTAGTTCAAACTCTCTTGTACTGCGACTTCTTTTACTACTACCTGGAGAGTTGGAGAAAAAACGAGCGCCTTACACTCCCCTCTTGAGCCTCAGTGTGTGTACCTGACTCAACCCAGTCAAATTGTAGTGGATAGCTCGCTCTGTAGTTCGAACATATTCTGTGGAATCCACACACGGTTCACTCTGTGTCGCCGCATTGGGTCAATGTGGACAAAATTACGCACAAAAGAACACAACGACGCGTCGTGATTCGTCGGTTCGAGTCAAACCCCTTAACCACTCGGGCACGTCCGCTTTTGTTCAGTGCGCGGACGGCAGGATTCGAACCTGCGCAGGCAGAGCCTATTTGATTTCTACGCATATTGCCACCGTGTTGGAGTGCTAATGCTCTTTTAAATATGTGTAAAATAGTAGCCGATTTACGATTTATGAAGAAGCTCCGCGAGCGCCGCGAGGACGCGTCACTGGGCGCGTTCACATGCCAGCAATATCTTTCCACCGAAGCTCTGTTTATGTTTTCG
>Ga0315330_10002621_pt1 | contig 12359 bp, 7 predicted proteins | sample M140m34915metaG_FD_203453 | JGI IMG/M metagenome (GOLD analysis project Ga0315330, IMG submission 203453) | Ammonia-oxidizing marine archaeal communities from Monterey Bay, California, United States - M1 40m 34915 | ecosystem: Environmental > Aquatic > Marine > Intertidal zone | place: USA... | reverse complement strand
CGTTGGGAAATTCAACCAGAAGGATGAGGTTGAACCACCTGCGGAGTCAGAAGTGTTCTGTTGGTACGCAACAGTTGGGTTGACGAAGTCAGGTTCGCCGTCACCGTTGATATCAGCAATGGTGAGATCGTACGAGATGTATGGCCCAAAGTATGCCAGGGAAGGAGAAGCCCATGTTCCAACTGTCGACGATGTTGTGAATGTAATGTTCTCGAGGTTACCTTGTGTCATTGCAATCGTATCAATTGTTCCATCGTCATTCACGTCACCAATGTCAAATTCACCAAAGGTGTTTGCCATGTTGACAACATGAGAACCAGCTTGCGGTGATGTTGAGAATGTGTAGGTTGCAGGGAAGAGGTTGGTTTGACAGTTGAATTCAATGATTGTGACGTTGTCATCGGCACCCGGGTTGGTTGTTTGTCCGGTTGCATAATCGACACCTTCGCTGCGCAAGAGCCAGATGTCTTCGTCATAGCACTGTCCGGTGATGCCTTGTTGTCCTTCACCCCAGTCACCAATTTCGAGACTTCGGTATGAGTTTGTGTTCGCAGTTCCCAAAGCGGTGACCATTGGCGTGGTGCTTGCGCCAATTGGACCCATGTATGTAACAACACGTTGGTTGGAGATATCGCTGAGCAGGTCGAGGACTATGACGTCATCGTTACCATCTTGGTTGATGTCACCTACAGCAAGATCCCATGCGTAGAAGTGAGTGAATCTCTGGCCGATAGAAAATGAGTCGGTGTTGCAACCATCGTTCTCGAGGATGGTCATGTTACCTGGCTCGCCTGCTGGGGCTCCGTTTGCGTCAGTCTTGAACGGATTGTTTCGTTGGAAGATAGCGATATCAGGAGCATTGTCTCCGGTAAATTCACCAACTTCGAGGAATTGAACGTTAGAGAATTCTTCCCATTCTGCGTTTCGAGAAGTGTTCTTGGAAACCCAGACATCGTATCGCTCGGTGAAGTCACCGTCACCATCGTTGAGAAGGACGGTGATCGTGTGCGTACCGTCAGTTGCGATAGCCATATCATTGTGACCGTCACAATTGAAATCCGCTATGCCGATGTCGATTGGATCTCTGTTCGTTGTATAATTTCGTGCGACGGAGGCGCTAGCAGTGGTTGCTAAAGCAGCAGTTGTCGAAAAGACCATTATGAGTACAAGGAATACGCTTCGAAGTTTTGCCCCGATTTGGTTTGTCTTTGTTTGCATCAATATCACTCATCTAAGCCAGCCATACTTCCACTATAACCCCTTTGATGCCACGCTTCGCTGGACGTCACGCGAATGTGCGATATTGCGACCTGATTCTAACTTATCCAAGCCAGCGAGGTGATGGGCCCCAACCGGTTGCATCTCCGCCATGGATTTTAACGAGTTTTCCAGCAGCAAACAAGGATTCGAGCCAGACAGTAAGTTCAACACCGGTTCTTCCACCAAGTTTGGAACTTGCTACTTCCTCGATGGTTTCCGTAGCAAGAGCGGTTCGCCCGCTGTCCCGTACAATGAGGCGCATGAGTTCACGTAACCAAGCTTCAGCCATCGGATCAACACTCATTTGACCTTGAATCGGACGAGGCTCGTCAAGTTCTGAGAAAGCATCCATCAACTCGAAGACATCGTTCTTGCTCGGAGGCTCAAGCCCAATCTTTTCTATTTCAAGCTCAACATTGAGGGCTCCGATTGGACGGCGAACGACAGGAATTCGACCTGGATCTGGCTCGGGCCCCATGTCTGTAGGAGGGAGCAGTGCATCTTCCTCATCCGTGCCATCTTCTGCAGACACTGGTTGATTTTGAGCAACTGGTTTCTTTCCAATTGGCATAAGGAATCCAACATCGGACAATCCGAGTTCCTCGACGATACTTTCAACCCAGGCCTTTTTTCCTTCGATTGTAACATTAACATCTGTTTCATCAGAGCGAAACATGAATCTTACGTTGCCCGATGCCATGAAATCAACTCTGTTCACTGCTTTTTCAAGATGTCGATGAGGAGGAGGAAGCAAGTTGGCGAAGAACCGTGTGCAAGATACCTCCGTTTCGATAGTACTCCACTTCGACCGGAGTATCAAGACGTACTGAGACTGTGAATTCTTTCATGGTGCCATTAGGATGCGTTGCTGATACAGTCAAATCCTGAAGTGGCTGAACGTCATCCGTCACAGGAATAGAGAACGATTCCGTACCATCCAATTCGAGAGTTTCATGCGAATCGCCTTCTTTGAAGGTGAGCGGAAGAACCCCCATTCCAACGAGGTTGGACCTGTGAATGCGCTCGAAGGATGTAGCAATCACCGCTTTGACTCCGAGTAAATACGTTCCCTTTGCAGCCCAATCACGAGATGAACCCGTACCGTATTGAGACCCAGCAACGACAACCATCGGACCTTCATTCTTCATCGCAGCATCAAACACGGAGGTAACCTGTCCAGTGGAGTGATCCATTGCGTAGCCACCTTCTGTTCCAGGCGCTAGTTGATTTCGAATGCGGACATTTGCAAACGTTCCTCGCATCATGATTTCATGATTTCCTCGTCGACTACCAAAGGAATTGAAGTCCTCTTTTCCAACCCCTCTCTCGACCAGCCACTTGCCAGCAGGACCATCTTCTGGGAAGGAACCTGCAGGTGAAATGTGGTCTGTTGTAATGGAATCTCCCAATTTGAGCAGAACCTTTGCTGATTCAATCGGTTGGATGGGGTCTGCTTCAGCAGACAAATCTTGGAAGAAGGTTGGAAGACGAATGTAGGTGGACTCCTCTGCCCATGGATAGAGAGGGCTTGGCTCTGATGGAATGGAATCCCAACGTGGTTCGTTCATTGCATCTGCATATCGTTGTTTGAACATCTCTGGCGTGATTACAGATCGAGCTTCAGCAATTTCTTCCGCAGATGGCCAAATTTCAGAGAGCATGATCGGAGTTCCATCGGATGATTTTCCGAGCGGTTCAGTTTCCATATCGATTTCAAGAGTACCTGCTAGAGCATATGCCACGACCAAAGGAGGTGATGCGAGATAGGATGCCTTGACCTTTCCATGCACACGACCTTCGAAATTTCGATTGCCTGAAATGACGCTACCAACGATGAGATTGGCTTCGTCAATCGCTGCTTCAATCTGTTCTGGAAGTGGACCTGAATTTCCGATACATGTTGTACAGCCGTATCCTACAACGTTGAATCCAAGAGCGTTGAGGTCTTCTTGCAGTCCTGTGGCTTCGTAATATTCAGTGACGACTCGGCTACCTGGAGCAAGGGATGTTTTCACCCAAGGTTTGACGTTCATTCCAAGTGCCCTAGCCTTTCGAGCAATGAGGCCTGCGGCGAGCATAACGTCAGGGTTTGATGTATTGGTGCAGGACGTAATGGCTGCGATAACAACATCGCCATGATTCAAATCGTACATTTCCCCATCTTGTTCGAAAATTGCGCCGTTGTTGAGTTCACTTGCATCAAGACCGTGCCCTTGGTGTCCAACTTCGTTGGTCAACGTCTCGATGAAATGGGATTTCATGTTCTTGAGATCGACTCTGTCTTGCGGTCGCTTCGGACCTGCAAGTGCAGGCAATATCGTTCCTAAATCGAGTTCCAAAACATCTGTGTACGATTTTTCAGCATCCTCTGCATTGTACCAGAGGCCTTGTGCTTTGGAAAAAGCCTCGACACCTGCTAGGGCTTTTTCATCGCGTCCTGTAAGACGAAGATATTCGATGGTGCGCTCATCGACTGGGAAGAAGCCGCATGTTGCCCCGTACTCGGGGGCCATGTTGGCAATTGTAGCACGGTCTGCAAGAGAAAGCGCAGCCATACCTTGTCCAAAGAATTCAACAAATTTCCCGACAACGCCATGTTCTCGAAGCATCTCAACAATACGAAGCGTCATGTCGGTTGCAGTAACACCGCTGTTGAGCGAACCTGTCAACCGGACTCCAACAACATCAGGCGACAACATGTAGATGGGTTGGCCAAGCATGACTGCTTCAGCCTCAATTCCACCAACACCCCAACCAAGAACACCAAGTCCGTTGACCATTGTTGTGTGAGAATCGGTTCCAACAAGCGTGTCTGCAAGCCAGATGTTGTTTTCTGCTCGAGCTACGCTTGCTAAGAATTCCAAATTCACTTGGTGAACGATACCTCGTGATGGTGGGACTGCTTGGAAATTCGCAAGAGATTGTTGCCCCCACTTGAGGAACGTGTAACGCTCCATGTTACGATGGTATTCAATGTCCAGGTTGAGTTGCAATGCGTCAGCATTCGATCCAGAAACGTCGACTTGAACCGAGTGATCGATAACCAAGTCTACAGGGACTTGAGGGTTGACCTTTTCTGGATCACCGCCCATCTGAACCATAGCATCGCGAAGAGCCGCCAGATCAACTACAGCCGGAACTCCGGTGAAGTCTTGAAGGATGACACGAGATGGACGAAATGGAATTTCTCCTCGTTCACCATTGGCTTGCCATCCAGCGATGGCTTTGACATCTTCTTCTCGAATCAAAAAGCCATCACAGTTGCGAAGAGCACCTTCCAACAAGACCCGCATCGAATAGGGCAAGTGTTTGGTTGTAATTCCAGCATCATCAAGCGCTTGGAGGGCGAAATAAGCGCCTCCGACTTCAAGTTCTCGCTTTGCCAAAAAGGGATCCATTTCGCTCATGAATCAAAGGGAATCGCGCCCCATTAATCAACCGAACGGCTAAGATGTCAGAAAGTTCCTCACCAGAACTTGTACCATGGGTCTTCCGAGTCTATGAGATCGACAGATTGAACTGTAACCGGGAAGGTGGAGAGTTTGTTTGAATCTGAACACACGCTTTGGGAAGGGCCACACCCTACTTGGGATATTGCGTCTATAACTTCCACACCGCTAGTGCTCATGCCGTCAATTTCGCCACGGTATGCTTTCCCGAATGCAGTATATTGTCCGTCGAGCGAATACGCTCCATCGGAATCGACAAGGTAGAACTGGCCACCTGCGGAATTATCGTTTGAACTTCGGGCAGCCGCAATTGTTCCTGGTTCGTGGGTTTGACCGAATTCGGCAGGGATGACCCATTTGGTCATATCCGTGCGACAGTCATCCGTCTCTGCAAAGTTACCCATTCCCTGGTCGCACCATCCGAAGAACTTTCCAGCATGTGCGCCAGTCCCATCTCCGTTCTCAAAGTCGCCGCCTTGAATCATGAAGCCATCGACAATTCGGTGGAATATTGTGCCATCGTAACGATCAGCCTCGGCGTTGGCCCGGAAACTTTCTGCATGCATTGGCGTTTCATCATCATAAAATTCAATCCAGATTTTTCCAGTATGTTCAACGTTGTTGGTGTCTGTCCAAGTAATTTCCATAAGGACATTGCTGTTGTTTGAAGATTCTGTACTATTGGCCCCTGCCAAAATCGCAAGTACAACAAGGAACACGCCGAAAATGACAACAATTCCAGCCAACGTAGGACCTCCATTGTTGAACATTCGAGGAATGACCGTTTCGCTGATGCGCTTCTCTTGCATTTCGTTGAGAAGTTTATTGTAAAGTGAACTGGTCTTCTTGTCCTTTGGATTCTTCTTGGTCGCTTCACGCAAGAACATAGCAGCCCTTCTGTAGTCGGATTTTGAATCGTTGGCTTTGGCGATGTTCCATGTTGCTTCGCCGACCAATCGCGCAGTCATTGGGTCAATCGCTTGCGGGTCTGCTGCTCGCAGTGTTTGCAAAGCGCCTTCGTTTTTTCCTTTCGTGATGTCCTTCGCTGCTTTCTCCCAAGCCTCGCTCAATGCATCGTCCGCCATGGTTGCTCAGAACGGCCTTCCATTTTTGACCTTCACGGAGGACAATCATGAGGTTTTCACGGCAACATATTGAAGTGATGAAAGCGATGGGCGTAGAATAAGAGGCCGCGATTTCCGTCGCAGGGGCCAAAGGAGACACAATAGATGGACACCATCGCCAACGACTTCACAATCAACATCGCAACCGCCAATGGAACTGGGTCTCAATCTGCTAACTTGATTCTCCTGCAATCGCTTTTCGACATGGGAGTACCTGTCTCTGGGAAGAATCTCTTCCCATCAAACATCTCTGGATTGCCTACATGGTACATCGTTCGACTTTCTGATCAAGGATACCAAGCACCCGGTGACCGAACTCACATCCAAGTTCTTGTCAACAAAGCAACTTGGGCAGAAGATCTTGCCTCTCTTGAACCAGGATCGGTTGTCATTTGGAACATGGATTCGAAAATGCCGATGGATCGTGAAGATATCGTATCGTACCCTGTACCAATGACAAAACTTGCACGTACACTCAGTCCAAAACTTGCTAAACTTGTCACCAACATCGTCTACGTTGGTGTCCTAGCAGAATTACTCGGCATTACGGATGAAGCACTCCACAAGGCAGTTGCTGGTCAATTCAAAGGAAAAGCATCGGCAATCGAACTCAATACAACCGCACTCGAATTGGGACGCAACTATGCAAAGGAGAATTTCACCAAGACCGACCCCTATGTTGTTGAATCTCGAGCAATTGAACAACAGAGATTCTTCATGGAAGGGAACGAAGCAGTTGCCCTAGGATGCCACTTTGGTGGCGTTCAACTTCTTGCTTGGTATCCAATCACACCATCGTCGAGCCTCGCGGAAGGAATCATTGGATGGATTCCACGTTTGCGAACCAACGACGAAGGTGAAGCAACTTGCGCAGTCATCCAAGCGGAAGACGAACTCGCAGCTGCAGGGATGGTCCTCGGCGCAGGTTGGGCTGGTGGCCGTGGAATGACAGCAACATCAGGACCCGGAATTTCGCTCATGCAGGAATTCATTGGCCTTGCCTACTTTGCTGAAATCCCTTCCGTCTTCTGGGACGTCAACCGTGTCGGACCATCGACTGGACTTCCAACACGAACTCAACAATCCGATCTTTCCATGCTCTACGAGGGAAGCCATGGCGACACACAACACATCGTCATCATACCAGGTACTGTCGAAGAGTGCTTTGAATTTGGATGGAAGGCATTCGACATCTCTGAGCGATATCAAACACCTGTCTTTGGACTCTCTGACCTCGACCTTGGGATGAACCGCTGGGCTTGTGAAGGATTCACATACCCTGACACACCAATGGACCGTGGCAAGACCATCCGGGAACAAGATGTCTTTGACGCAATGGAAAACTTTGGCCGATACCGAGATGTCGATGGCGATGGTATCCCTTACCGAACCCTACCCGGAAGTGGGATGGCTCCCATCCTCTATCGTGGAACTGGGCATAATCCCGACGGCGTTTATTCCGAAAAGCCTGATGATTACTTTGAGCTCATGAAGCGTCTCAAAGACAAGATCAACGGTGCAAGAGACCATCTCCCCGAGCCTCTTCTTCGCGAGGAAGAAGAAGGAGATGTGGGTGTCATTTACTACGGCAGTATGGAAAACACCATCCAAGAAATCGACGACATCCTCGAAGCAACTGGCCTCAAAGTAAGCCAATGTCGTGTTCGATCTCTACCACTTCACAGCGAAGTCGAAGCCTTCATACGTCGCCATCGAACGACGATTGTTCTTGAAATCAATCGAGACGGTCAACTCTGGGGAATTCTACGTCGCGAATTACCGAACGACATTGTTGGTCAAGTTCACTCCGTTGCCTATTCGGATGGGATGCCACCACGTGCACGTATCTATGCCGACAAAATTCTCCAAACCATTGAGGAGGTGAGCCAATGAGCGAAAAGCCTGCACGAGCCATCAAATTAAACGTCATCAATGAGCCTAAGGACAGTTACACTGGAGGACCTTCCTCCCTATGTCCCGGTTGTGGTCACGATCAAATTTCCAACGTCATTGTAAATGCTGCTTGGGAGAACGGTATCAAACCACATCGAATTGCAAAGATGTCGGGTATTGGATGCTCTTCAAAGACTCCTGCCTACTATCTTGGTCAATCTCACGGATTCAATACCGTACACGGTCGAATGCCATCGGTGACAACTGGCGCATACGCCATCAACAAGGATCTCCTCTATCTCGGCGTATCCGGCGATGGTGATTCCGCATCGATTGGTATCGGTCAATTGATTCACGCCATCCGACGGAACATGGACATGGTTTACATCGTTGAGAACAACGGTGTTTACGGTTTGACAAAAGGGCAATACTCTGCAACTGCTGACATAGGTTCGAAGAAGAAGAAAGGAAAAGCCAACGAAACGCAACCGATTGATCTGTGTGCACTTGCCATTAATCTTGGTTGCACCTTTGTAGCACGTTCATTCTCGGGTTCAAAGAAGCAACTTACTTCATTGCTCAAGGCAGCTATGTCTCACAAAGGATTCGCATTGATCGACGTCATCTCCCCGTGTGTCACCTTCAACAACAACGACGAGTCTATGCGCTCCTATCAATATGTCAAGGAGAACGAAGTTACGCTCCACATGGCAGATTACATCCCACATTTCGAGCCTATGGCTGAAGTCGAAGTTCCTGAAGGACACTTTACAGACATCACCCTACACGATGGTTCAACCATTCGTCTTGAAACCATTTCAGACAATCACGACCCGAGTGATTCAATGGCGGCATTGACTGCACTTCACCAAGCTGAAGTCGACAAGAAGCACGTCACTGGTTTGTTGTATTTCGATGCTACAAAGCCATCATTGGCTGAAGATCTTGGCCTCGTCGACACCCCATTGCTCGATGTGAGCGATGAGGAATTACGACCATCGAAGGCAATGCTCGATACCATCAATTCTGAGTTCTTGAACCAATAAAGCAACAAATCTCCTAAAAGGGAACAGAGGGAGTGCTGTTTGTGGACGAGAACATTCTCCTTGGAAGCATCATCGCCGGTGGCTCCGCTCTGTTCTTCATTATTCTCTATCTCATCAATCGGTTTCGAAAGCGAAGAGAATTGAATCAACAACTCAAACTTCGAAACGCCAGTCGAGCACCGCTCTCAAGCATGCGTTCACAGCGAAGTGATCGAGGGAATGCTCGTCGCCACATTGTCTCTCGAGGGTTGCAATTCGATCAACTCAGCGATTCTGCACGCGATGCATATCAACAACGACAACAGCGTCGTGTGGCTCAATATACAGACTTGCAATTGGTCATGGACGAGATTTTCATTCCCGAACGAGACGCCATTGAAACCGAACCTGAAGAAGAGGAGACTCCGGATGACCGCTCAACTTGGATTGCTGAAAATGAAGACAACCTCAACGCACATGCGAATCTTGTTGCTCAAGAGGAAGTTGGGACCGGAATTTCAGTCCGTGTTACTGAGGACGAAGACCGAGAACTCATGGAGCGACTTGCTCGCGAAGGCGGTAAATCTGGCGTCGTACAAATCAGCCTTGCTTGGGACGATTACAACGACCTCGATATGCACGTCTTCTGTCCATCAGGTGAGCGAATTTACTTCAACAATCGGAAGAGCAACTGTGGTGGAGAACTCGACGTTGATATGAACGTCCGTCCGAAGTCAAAGAAACCGATCGAAAACGTGGTTTGGACCGATGAAGCTCCAGACGGAGAATACAAGATTGGAGTGCATTTCTACAAGCATCATCGCAAGCGACGAACCAAGAGAACCTGTCAATTCAGACTCAGAGTCGTAACCTATGGACAAGCCAAAGAGTACTCTGGAGAATTAACTCATGGTGACCCAATGTCTATGATCACCTCATTCGTACTCATCAAGCCTGATGAGGAAGAGTGATTCAGGAAGCGGCTGGTAGTCCCTCCCGGATTCGAACCGGGGTCGGAGGAACCAGAATCCTCCATGATGGACCGCTACACTAAGGGACTATGAACCACCGAAATAAACGGACTTCTTGAAATCGACGGTTCCGTTGTTCTCAAACTTCTGCGAAGCGATACATCCATCGTGAAACCCATGACAACATCATCAATATCATGAAGGATGCAAGAGCATACTTTGCCCATGGTTTTGGTGGTTTACGCTTAGGCCATGGGTCAATTCCGAGGGCTTCAGCTTCTTCGACCAGTTTCGCAAGATGTTCCAATTCCTCCTCGACAGAGTTGGCCTTCATGTTGATACGACGAAGCGCCAGTTCATCAATCTGCGTCTTGAGACAATCATCAGTGTCGGTGATACATTAATAAAATGCTGGACTTCGGTTATTATCATGAAAAAGACACTTGCACTTCTTCTGGTAGCCTCCCTCCTGCTCGCAGGATGTACTGAACTTTCAGAATCCGATGACGGAGAGACGATGAAAATCGAAGTCAACGAAGACATCGCACTCGAAAAGATCGACGATTTTATGACCGTTGATGAGGGCGAATCCTTTGGAATCACGATGATGTATGACATGGACCCAGCAATGATGGGAATGGACGATATGCTCGAAGTGGATGAAGATTCTGAAGCCATCATCACAGTGGAAATGACAGAGGCCTGGTCTCCTGATGGTTACCACACATCCGAAATCATGGGCCTCTCTGACGGAGATTCCTCGATGAAGATGGTTACATCGATGACCCACATCGGTACGACCATTTACTTCGAAATTGGCTATGAGACGACTGGGGATATCTGTGCCACAGAAGAAGCCGAAATGGAACAAATAAATTCCACATTGGAAGAGAAATATGGCCAGGACTGGGAAGATTCAGCGACTGAAGATGAGTTGGTAGAGGCTTACGAAGCGTATGGAGAAGCCGAAAGTTGCGCATACACGGAGCGAATGATGGAAGCACAACCAGTATCAGCTTATTCAATGACAACAGAAACTACACACACCGAAGTTATCGCAGCAATGGCTGAAGAAACTGGAGACGATGCAGACATGGATCCGATGGCTATGCTTGAATTCCTATCCTTTGTTGAGTGCTCTGGCTCTTTCACACCTGCTGACTCTGTAGATGGTCTCCAAATTTTTGATGTTTCAATGGAAGGAATGAACGATGACACTCTTTCTCCGGAAATTGCTCTCTGCCTTACAGATACTGATGACAGTGGCGGTATTACATTTGAGGAATTCATGATTGTAGATGAAACAGACCAGAGTGATATGGATGCTATGCAATCTGCCTTTGACGATGCTGACGCCAATGATGACGATGAGCTTTCTGTTGATGAACTAGCATCATTCATTGAGGCTGTTGACTCGTATTATGGAGATGATGATGAAGACGAGGGCTCTGATGAAATGCCACCGATGAAAATTGCATTCAACAATGCTGGTGATATCGAATACTTCGAAATGGAAATGGAAGGCACTGCTATGAAGATGTATGTCCTCACAGAAGACCGAGTCGACTCACTCTTCACAAACGTCGATGCAGGTACACCCGTTGCACTACCGTTCTCTATCTCAGACAGTATGGACGACGATGATGAGTTCATGTGCGACGATGGTGAAACGATTCCAATGGATTACGTCAATGATGGCTGGGATGACTGCGACGGTGGTGAAGATGAATGGGACGATAACTCGGGCGAATCAGGAGATTCCATCGTAACTTTCCTTACTGATAACTGGGCCATGGGAGAAGAAATCTATACCGCTCCAGAATTTTATGTCTACTCTGGTTTCGACCAAATTGATGAAGTTTCTTTTTCATTGGCTGATTCCGATGGCACTATACTCACCACATGGTCAGTTTACCCATCTGATTTCGTGCCAAGCGATGGGGATGGCATGATGTACTTCGTCAATCTCGACGGAGTCTCTGTCGATGAGGAATGCTACACCCTCTATGCCACCTGGATCACAACCGACATGGACAGTGGTATGACCCAGCGTGATGATATTTGCTTCGATCGTACTGAGTCCACCGATGATTCTTACATTGATGAGATGGTCGAGCAGTGGATGGAATTGATGGATGCTGATGGCGATGGTAACATTACATGGGACGAGCATGATGCTTTCATCAGCAGCGATGAAGGTTGGGAAAGCGACGATTTCCGCAATGATTCAATGATGACCTGGTCCAACTATGACATAGACTCCAATGGTGGGCTTGATGTTGATGAATTGTTTGAACTACTCGTAATGCTTTCAGAATCTGATGATGATGATGACGGAGACATGTCAATTGAAGACATTATGATGGCCATTGATAGTGATGGTGACAACTTGGTCACTTGGACAGAGTTTGAAGATTTCATCGTGAACGAAGACGGTGGATGGGGAGATGAGGGAGATCGGTCAACCACATACGATGCCTTCAACACCTCAGACGAAGATGAAGATGGATTTTTGGACGCTGATGAATTTGCTGATTTGTTTTACTCCATGAACGAAGAGGGTGATGATGAACCAATGTTCACCTGTGATAACGGAGAAACAATCCCAATGAGTTGGGTTGACGATGGCATGGATGA
>Ga0315330_10002616_pt1 | contig 12365 bp, 6 predicted proteins | sample M140m34915metaG_FD_203453 | JGI IMG/M metagenome (GOLD analysis project Ga0315330, IMG submission 203453) | Ammonia-oxidizing marine archaeal communities from Monterey Bay, California, United States - M1 40m 34915 | ecosystem: Environmental > Aquatic > Marine > Intertidal zone | place: USA... | reverse complement strand
CTCGTAGAACTGAATGACGCGTCTTTATTGGTGAATGGGGAAACGGTTCACAAAGCTATGCGAACGCATGATGATCTTGATGTCCCTACTCCCACTCTGCTGTTTGAGATGGACAACCGCCGCGAGATGTCTCGGTGGCGTGGAAAAGGCTGGCAGCGTAATCAGCAGCGTGCTTGGACGTCGGAAGAGCAGGATTGGTTGATTTACCACCACTGTAGTATTCATCAACGTAATCAGCCGAGCTGTATCTGGGATGACTATCCGTACAACGCTGGCTTGAGTCGTAAGTTGCAACCGGCCAGTCGTCTTTCAATGAACGCCAATGTCGTTTGCAAGGACCAGGGGCGACTCGAAGTTGTCTTTTGGATTGACGGCCAGCGGCTCGGAGTCACCTGTGACATGGATGGACACTGCGAACTGAATATTTCGTCAGATGACGCAGAAGCGGTAGAGGTTGCTCCGGTTTCAGCTGAAACACCTGTTGCGATACGGGTTATCGAGGGAAGTGTTCAATTATCCTGCCTGCAGCTCGCACGCCAGATTGAATACAGGCTTCGGCCTCATGATGACCGCTCACGTTATCCGATTAGGTTGGGGAGCGGTGCATATTTTGTGGTGGGTGATAATGTGCCTGTGTCGCTCGATAGCCGCGATTTTGGTGTGATTCAGGAGCACGCTGTCAAAGGACGTGTTGAGCTGATTGAATCGCACTAGAAAAACTGCTGCAAAGAAATTGCTCGGTCAGCTGAGCTACTAAGGTCGATTGTAAAAACACAGCCAAGCAGAAAATTTATGTCCGCGATTTATGATCTACTTGATGATTACCTTCAGGAGTATGAAACGCAAAAGAGTGAAACGGAATTCAATTCGTTGCATCAGGCAATCGATCGGCTAGACATTGCTATGCAGGAGCAAGTGCTGACAACTCGTTTGCGAGGCTTGCGTGAGGCGGTTGCGATGTCAAAGAAGTTGGCAGACCGTCCCGTTTCTCTGGTCTTCGACTTTTACTTGGCCAGTGAATTGATCGGAACCGCCAACGATATGGTCGAGGGATTGAAGGTGGTTCGCCCCGCGGCAATAGAGTCCCGGTCAGTTGCCTACGAACTGAAGTCGCAGCGGATTGGTCTGAATAATTTGCTGGCGAACGCTTGCGCGTTGGTTGATCCACTTGGTTTTGCAGGTGAAATCGAAGAGGTTGCAGTAATTGTGGAGGCGTCGCCACTGACCGACAATGAAGACTTGTGTGTCGGACTGGGGGCTCAATACGAGGTCCAAATAGCCCGCGGTAATTACCAGGCCGCCAAGCAGTTGAGAGACGAAATCTGGGCACATGCCCGTATGCTGGAAAATCCTCTTTACTATCTGCATGCTGCAGCGTTTGACTGTGGGTTGGCGTTTGTTGTTGAGGATTGGCAAGGGATGATCGATGCTGCTTGTGATTGCATGCAGCTGATTTCACCGACCAACGGGACAGTGGTTACCGCTGATGGTGAATCAGTGGATCTAAAAAAGGATGCTGACTTTCGAGTGGTCTCAGCAGCTCATGCGTGTGGTTTGGCCAAGCTTGGCCTTGGTCAGCAGATTACTCATCTGGAAATGACTAACTCGGGCTCCGATCTTCCAGCTCCGTTTCATTTCTACTGGTACTGGATTGATTGCCACCTTGCCCTGGGAAACCCAGTCTTGGCCACCAGTTTGGCTGTTGAATCATGGCAAGAAATCACCGGCAAAGGCCAACATTATCGGGAGGTTCAAGCACTCTGCCAGTTAATTCGATGCCTGCAAGCTGCCGGTCGCCAAGATGAGATTTCGGACTGGGCAAGGTTAGCTCGGGCGGCGGCAGAGCGGTTGCAGGACCCCGAGCCGATGCTGGACCAGGTTCATTCTTTACTGTAATCGCTCCTTTATTTTGGCTGCCTACCAGTTTGAGCAGTCAGAGCTAGGTAATCGCCATCACAACTGCCTCCAAGAATGGCAGAAATGTATTTTTTGGACAGTCTTGTTTGGCCTACGTTGGGGAATTGAATCGCTTAGGCTACATTAACGTCCTGATTCGCCATTTCTTTACTCCAGCGACCAACACTCCCTTGAAAGCAAATATCGTTTTACTGCCTGGTGATGGCATTGGCCCTGAAATCGTAGTGCAAGCACAGCGAGTTCTCGAAACAGTTGCGAAGTCATTTGGGCACCAGTTTGAATTCAGTTCCCACATGATTGGCGGGATTGCGATTGATACCTGTGGTGATCCGCTGCCTCAGGAAACAATTGACGCTTGCCGCGATTCCGATGCAATCTTGTTAGGGGCAGTTGGTGGTCCAAAGTGGGATGATCCTTCGGCAAAGACACGGCCCGAGGTGGGTTTGCTGAAAATTCGCAAAGAGTTGGGCTTGTTTGCCAATCTGCGCCCCATTCGCCTATTTGATGAATTGCTGGACGCATCGCCACTGAGGAGAGATATCATTGAAGGCACTGATATTTTGTTCCTCAGGGAGCTGACCGGTGGAATCTACTTTGGTGAATCCGGAACCAGCGGCAGCGGTCAGGCTGAGTCTGCTTACCAGTCCATGATTTACAGTGTCGGCGAAGTGGAGCGAATTGTTCGACTTGCGGCGAAGGCGGCTCAGGGTCGAGGTAATCGACTCACGAGTGTGGACAAGGCAAATGTACTGGAGCCTAGTCGTTTGTGGCGACGCGTTGCTGCCAGAGTCATGCAGGAAGAGTTTCCTGATGTTCAATATGATGTGGTGTTGGTTGATGCCATGGCGATGCATCTCATCAATCGTCCGAGTGACTTTGATGTTGTCGTCACAGGTAACATGTTTGGTGATATTTTGACTGACGAGGCTTCGATGTTGCCAGGATCTTTGGGCATGCTTCCCAGCGCTTCTCTCGGCAGCGGTGGTCCTGGGCTGTATGAGCCCATTCATGGGTCCGCGCCCGACATTGCTGGTCAGGAGATTGCCAATCCACTCGCTACCATACTGGCCTCGGCTATGTTGCTCAGGCACTCTTTGGGACTGGAATCTGAGGCAACGGCAATTGAGTCGGCGGTTCAGAGTGTCCTGTCCGACGGCCTTCGGACGCATGACATTGCTCGTGGCGGCGAAGCTATTGGAACCGAGCTTATGGGCTCGGCTGTGGTTGAACGCTTAACTGTTTGAGAATGCCTGTGCATTGCAACATGACAAATCTTCTTGGGCAGTCCAATTGGCATGATCCGAGGACTTATATTCTGCTAGCTATCGTGCTGGCAGCGCTGAGTATCGCATCGGTGGTAGGTTTCATCCTGTCGCGGCGTGAGAAGATTGGCGTAGAGTCGGCCTTGGTCCATCGCTTCAACCATAAGTTGAAAGTGTGGTGGATGATGGTCGTGATTTTCGCATTGGGTTTTCTGCTTTACCGAATCGGTATCGTGATTCTGTTTGGGTTTGTCTCGTTTTGGGCGCTCCGTGAATTCATTACGATGACGCCGACACGACGTGGCGACCATCGATCATTGTTCTGGGTCTTTTTTATATTCACACCGTTGCAATACCTGCTGATTGCATTGGGCAGTGATCCACCAAGTTTTCTTGGGGGGAACCAGCACATTGACTATTATGATTTCTATAGCATCATGATTCCGGTTTACGCCAGCTTGTTCATTCCAGCGCGTGCAGCGATTGCGGGTGACTATAAAAGGTTTCTCGAACGCAGTGCGAAAATCCAGTTCGGGTTGCTGATTTGCGTTTACTCTCTTAGCTATGCACCCGCTTTGTTGGATCTCAAGTTCACATCCACCCTTCGCCCACCACTATCCGCACCGGAGCAGTGGCAGGGTAGCGCCGGAAGCGTGCTTGTTTTCTTTGTGCTGATCGCCCAACTTGCCTCGGTGTTTGAGCGTGGGTGGGGCTACCTGGCAGGCAGGCATGTGATCGCTGAAAAAATCAACGCTTCCCGCACCTGGGAGGGCTTTCTCGGGTCGATGGTCACCACGGGGATTGTCGCCGCCTTGCTCGCATGGGCGACGCCTTTCTACTGGTGGGAAGCCGGAATTTTGGGAGCTGTTGTGACGGTCATGGCGTGCGCGGGAACGATGACGATGAGTGCCATCAAGCGAGACCGTGGCGTTACCGATACCGGCACGCTCGTTCAAGGGCACGCTGGTATTCTCGACCAAATTGATAACATGTGTTTTGCTGCCCCAGTGTTCTATCACCTGACGCGATTTTTCTGGTCAATATGACACTTTCACTTTTTGATACGCACGCCCATCTAAACGTTGATGCGTTCTCTGACAACATTGATGTGGTGGTGCAACGCGCGAAAGAAAATGGTGTTACCGGGATCATGGTGATCGGTATTGATGTGGCGACCAGCAGAAAAGCATGTGATCTCGCTGCACTTCACCCGGGCTTCCTTTTCGCGGCGGTTGGAATACAGCCAAATTCAGTTGCCGAGTCCCACCCGGATGACTTTTCTGTCATTCAGGAACTCGCCGGCTGCCCCGGAGTTCGAGCGATTGGTGAAACCGGCTTGGACTGTTATTGGGATGATACGCCGCTCGAAATGCAGCATGACTTTTTTGATCGGCACCTGCAGTTGTGCCGCGACACCGCTTTACCGATGGTCATCCACATGCGAGAGAGCGGTAAGCTGATCGCGGAACAGTTGCGACGTCAGACCACGGTTCCGGCAGGTGTCATGCACTCGTACACCGGTGATCTTGAACTTGCCGTGCAATGTCTTGAAATGGGGCTATACATCAGTTTTGCAGGTATGGTGACCTTCAAGAAGAGCGAAGAGCTTCGTAGCGTTGCCAAGGCGATTCCAGAGGATCGTTTGTTGGTTGAGACAGATTCACCGTACTTGAGTCCGGAACCTCTGCGCGGCAAACGTCCGAATGAACCCGCACGCGTTGAACACACACTCCGGTGTATCGCAGAGACTCGTGGGGTCACAGCGGAATATTTGGCGGGCGTGACGACAGAGAATGCAAAAAGGCTGTTTCAGCTACCTTGAGATTCGGTAGCGTCTGTGACCAGCGTTCAGTGGATTCGCTGCTGAAAGTGACCGCTGCTGAAAATAACTGCTGACGCGAAATTCAACGGCTCAACCACTCAGGCGGTGTTCCCCTGACTAGGACCTGCGTGGTGTCAGCGTTGCGAATTCTGTGTCAGGACAGCAGGCGAGTCAATGCTGCCGCCTTGACCAGTTCGCGGGGCTGATTGAGATGGTTGTAGACAATCGTCTCGGGATGAATCCCAAAACTGTGATAGATCGTTGCCAAGACTTCTGCTGGGTGTACGGGATCCTCTAGGGGGGCAGATGCGGTCTTGTCACTTTTGCCATGAACATAACCTCGCTTCACGCCAGCGCCCGCCATCACGGCGGTGTAGCAATATGGCCAGTGGTCACGTCCATCATCCGAATTGTTGTTGCCGCTCGTGCTGACACCACGCTGCGGACTGCGCCCAAATTCCCCAACCGCTACCACAAGCGTGTCTTCAAGCATTCCACGATCATCGAGGTCAGAGATCAATGCTGATAAGCCCCCATCAAGCATCGGGGCTGATTGATCCTTCATGCGTTTGCTGAGTCCGGTGTGATGGTCCCAGGAGTGGTTGTCACTATTGGCTACTTTTGGCCAAATGACCTCAACCACTCTCGTTCCAGCTTCAACCAGACGCCTCGCGAGCAGGCAGCTTTGCCCGAAGGTGTTGCGGCCGTACATGTCTCTCATCTCGGAACTTTCACTGGCTAGGTCGAATGCCTGCCGGGCGCGGCCTGAGACAATGAGTGATAAGGCACGATCGTAATACTCATCAAGTTCGAAAGACTCAACCGCCTTGTTGATATCAGGCATTTGTTGGTTCAAGAGATCACGCAATTTTGCACGCCTCTGAAGGCGTACGCTGAAAACCTCAGGCCGTAACTTCAGGTCATCAATCTTGATCCGATCCATCTTCCCCATGTCGAGGTCATCACCGCTAGGGTAAAGCGTGTAGGGGTCAAATGATTTTCCAAGGAAACCAGCGGAGCCACCCTTCCCTACCACGTTTGATTCCTGCAGTGGTCTTGGCAGCATCACGAACGGCAGCATGGGTTCATCGATTGGCCGCATCTTGACGATGTTGCTGCCGTAGTTAGGGAAATCTTTCGGTGAGGGAGGTTCCAGCTGTCCGGATGGACTTACTTTATCAGTCGTGTACCCCGTCATCATCTGATAAATCGCTGCTGTGTGATTGAAGAGTCCATTTGGGGTGTAGGACATCGAGCGAATCATCGAGAAGCGATCGTTCAGCTGGCTGAGCTTGGGAAGGTTTTCGGTGAATTTGATCCCTGGGATTTTTGTGCTTATCGGATTGAAGATGCTCTTCACATTGTCCGGAACATTTTCTTTCGGATCCCATAGATCAAGGTGGCTGGGACCACCCTGCAGGTAAACCATGATGATGCTCTTCGCTTTGCCCCAGCCAGGACCACCACCTTTCAGTGCACTGCCGGCGACACTCTCGGCAGCAGCAGCTGATTGTAGTTGCATCACGGATGGCAGTGACAATCCCAATGCACCACATCCGCCTACCCTGAGGAAGGATCGGCGTGTTGCGGCAAGATGCGGATCGCAGAGGTCTTTTGCCTTGAAGCCTTTGAATGAAAGCATGGCAATGTCTCCGAGGAAAGTGTTGTGAGGATGGTTTGTAGGGTTTTATTCAATGATTGAATAAGAATGCGGGGCTGTTAATAAGAGCCCAAGTCAGGTCTTCGGCAGCAGTCAGGCGGATTCGTTCCAACTGTTGCGTGCTCTGTTTGGCGTCGTCTCTGAGTTGGACGAGTGACGGATCGTCCACTGTGGGTTGAGAGAGTTCGACCTTACGCTTTTCGAGTGCGACCAGCGTGGCATCTGGTGGGACTGCTGCCCCCGCCGCGGCCACGCCCTCCTCGGCCTTGCGGATGTCGCCGTCGGTCTTAGTGATATACTCATTCAGGAATCCAACGGTTGGCTCATCGCGTTGTTCCTTCGGAGTGAGCAGCATCGCGGCGAGAGGTTCGGCAACTCCAAGTGGAATGTCTCCTACTGCCGTCGTTGCGCTGAGCCTGAATCGTCCCAATGTGTGTTTGGCTGCATTGTGAAATTGATGGATCTTAAAGGTAAGGATCGCATCGCCTTCGGTTTGCAGAGGCTTGTCGAATTTAAAAGTCGCCCAGTGGAATGTCCCCATCGCCGGTGAGATTGCCCACCCCTTTTGGTCGTTAGTTTTCCCATCAAACGCTTGATTGATGTTGAAGCTAGGTTGCGTAAAGTCGGCACGGCCGCTGGCGATTTTCACCTTGTCTGATTTCTCAGGTGTTTTCGACAAGGCTGATAGTATTTCCAATTCTGTGACAACAAAGTTTCCATTGTCGGCAAGCCCAGGGCCTTTGGAGGGGAGTTTCACATCGCTGAGAGCCTCTAATCGGATTCCTGTGATGTTGTTCAGTGAAGTCCGCATCGTGACTGTGTAGACAGTTTTTGCGGCATCGCCGCTGACAATGATTGATCTGTCCGGTTGTGGTGTCAGAACCGCTTTGTTGGTCGAGTTGCCAGACTGGTAGGAAAGTGGATGCCACTCAATCGCTTTACGCTGTGCATTGGCCATCTTCTCAATTTTGGCCGCGATTCTTTCCTTTTCCTTCTCCAAGGCAGCTTTCGCGGCATTGATCCGATCCTCGCGTTCCTTCGCAAGCTTTTCCCGCTCTGGTTTGATAGCGTTGGTTCGGTTAACGATTTCCTCATTTAGTTTCGCAAGCTTTGCCTCGCGTGCTTTTTCCAACTCCTCGCGGCGTTTTTTCCAATTTGATTCGGCGGTGGTGAGTTGCCCCAAGAGTTCCTCGTGGCTCTCTTTGATGATGTCTTTCATGGCAGAGAATGCTTCCTGTTCAGACGGTTTGGGATAACGTCCAAGGGCCCGGATGAAAATTTCTTCGGCCAAGTCATTGTCATCAGGGTGTTCGGCGACAATCTTTTCCAGCACATTCTTAGGGTCGGCAATGGCAGAACCAACGGTGGGTCCGCTAACCAAGGCCATGACGGGTCCAAGTTGCAGGTCAGAGCTTCGCTCACATTCGCAGGCACTTTCTCGGGCTGGACGTCCAAGGTTTTGAAGGAAACCATCGGCAAGTTTTACACCTGCGTCTGTGATCGCTGTTGCACGAGTTCCCTTGGGCATCCCGGGAATATTGCTGACTGCTCCCGTCAGTGTGTGTACTGCGTCGAAAATTACTTCGGCAGGAAGTCGACGCGGCAATGCGTGTGAGTAGTTGACGGAGTCGTCTTCGTTCAACGGATTCGTTTTGATGCTCAGTTGATACGTTCGGCTATTGCAAATCGCTCGGTGCATGCCGGCGACATCAAAGCCGGATTTTACAAACGATTCCGAAAGGTAGTCCAGTAGCTCTGGATTGGTTGCCGGGTTGCCAGCACGAATGTCATCGATCGGTTCTATCAGGCCAACGCCAAGGAGGTAGCCCCACAGTCGGTTAACATAACTCCGAGCAAAATAAGGATTGTCACTGTGGGTGATCCAACTTGCCAGTTGCTCACGTCGTGTGGCTTCAGGCTTTTTGTCGTGTTGTACGTCAAAAGGAAACTTGGGAGTGACCACCGCATTGGTTTTGGGATGTTTGACATCACCCTGCTTGCGATCAACAACTTTCTCAAACAGTGGCTTGGCACCTTCAACTGCGGTGCCACCAATTTTTCGTTTTCCAGAGGCAGGGTCATTCTCAAGCCCGACTTGAGCGAAGAATGCTGACATTTGATAGTACTGATCCTGGGTCCAACGCTCGAATGGGTGATCATGGCATTTGTTGCAGTTGAAGCGGATTCCAAGAAATAAGTGAGTGGTGTTCTCCATTGTATTTTCAGGCGTCCGCAGGACTTTGAAGTACGATGCGGGCGGGTTGTCATTGTTTGAGCCTGTGGCAGTCAGGACCTGCTCAGCAAAAATATTGTAAGGTCGGTTCTCAGCGATTGCCGTCCGTATCCACTCTCGGAACTTTGTGCTGCCCTCGACGCCCAGGAACTTTCGATTGACCTGAAGAAGATCGGCCCACTTGTTGGTCCAGTAGTCAATGTACGGCTCACTGCCAATCAATTCATCGATTACACCGGCACGCTTCTCGCGAGTAGGTGTCTCGTCTGCAAGGAAGTTTCGAACTTGTTCACTGCTTGGTGGCAGTCCTGTCAGATCAAGATGCACACGGCGCAGGAATGTCGAATCATCGCACATGCCACTTGGGATTACTTTTACCCGTTGCCACTTGTCAGCAACCAGTTTGTCGATGTCGCTCCAGTGCTCAACTGCGACGGTCTCGTATCCTTTTCGATCGCCCATCACAGTGAGTGTGGTTGCTGCATAGGCACCCTCATATCTTGCCAAAATGGCGGCTTCACCACGTCGAATGGCTGACAGTAGTCCGCCCTTTTCAACGCTTGCTGTTTCCGTGTTACCGCTTTCGATGAAAGCTTCTTGGGTCACGTCACGTTGGTCACCGTTTTCATAGTGGGCGATTACTCTGACCTGTTGCTCTGCATCAGTGCGTTGCACGACAGGATTGGTAGGGAAAATTTCGATGCGAGCGACTCGAGAAGAATCAAGATTCAGTTGGCTGCCGTCAGCAATCCATCGTTGCAAAACCGTGTGGTAGGGGTCACCTTTTTCCATCAAAACACCACCCTGGTGTGGTGACAGGCCGAGCGGTTTGCGTAGCATTAGTGATTCGTCTGGCGAAGCAGGGTTGATCCGACGGGCGGCAAGATCGTCCGTGAGCGCTCGAAGGTCATAAACCGGGTCGTAACCGCGAAGCGAAAGCTTAAAACCATTCTTGCCTTTCTGGGCGCCGTGACAGGTTCCTTGATTGCAGCCAAGTCGACTGAGGATTGGTCCCACATCACGAATGAAGTCAACCGATCCATGATTTGCGGCGTCAGCTTTTTCCGGCGTGATGCCCTTCGCAATCATGGGGATCTTGGAAGTGATGCCACCGTAAGTGATGACGATGTCTCCTTTGCCGTTGTCGGCAGCACGAATGACACCTCGCGAGGTGATCGTGGCCCATGAGGGGATGTTGACGTCCGCAATGCGTGTGATGTCGCGAGTGCTGTCATCGCTCTTGACCGCAGTAATGACCAGCTGCGTGTAGGCGTAGGGCGAACCCAGTTCAATCTGGGTTGGACTGATGAGTAGCTTGGCAACGTCTTGGGCTGTGTCATCTTGAGTCCTATCAACGGATGACGTGGTCGTGTTGGTTTTGCTTTCAAGTTGCTTTTGCCATGCCTTGGCGTCAAAGCGTGAGGTTGCCAGTTTTGCATCCTCGGCCACTTTTGAAGCATCAAAAGTTCCAGTCAGCTTTCCCGCTGCATCGAGTCGGCGAATTTTCCCATCCGCAGAGGCAATGAATAAGACATCATCTTTGCCAAACGCAATGGCGAAGACCGCAGCGTTGTCGATCGAGAATTTGCTGAGTTCCGTGATTTTCGAGTTAAGATGATTCTCGAGTTGCTTCTTTTCTTCTGCGTTGCGGTCAGCGACCCGCTTGGCTTGAATTTTCTTCAGTTCGGGAGAGATCTCACTCGAAAAATCGTATTTCCACACACGAATTTCGCTTTTGCCATCCAATGTTGCAGCAGCGGCCAAGCGTGTCGCGTTGGAGTTGATGACAACACTTGAAATGCGTCCAGGTAGTGCAGGAAATTTACGAACGAGATTCGCGTCATCTCCGATCTTGCGAGCCGTTTGACGAAAGACACGATAGACCTTGGCAATGCCATCTGCACCACCTACAAAAATCTCGTTTCGCTCAGGGTGAGCCTTAACACTGCTCAAACCTCCGGAGAGGGCTCCCGGTGTGATCGAGGTAATGTTGTCGATGAATCGTTCTGTTTCTACCTCGGTAAGCTTGCATGACATGTCTCGCGCGACGGTGATCACATGCTTGCCATCTGGAGTGAATGCTGTATCACGCACCCAGTCGTTGTGCGCGCCCTGAAAGAGAATTTGTTCTCCAGACGTCGTGTCAATCGCGCGAACTACATTGTCGGTTGCACCAAAAGCAAGTTTGCTACCGTCGGGAGACCAGCTTGCACCGCACAGTGAGTCATAAGTGACCGATCGCGAAAGACTTAGTTCGTTCGTTTCAAGGTCCCATATTTGAACCTCGCCTCGTACCGCTGGAGTCCCGCCAACGGCAGCCAAACGTTTGCCGTCTGGAGAGAACCTTACCGTGTTGATCCGTGGGCTCATTCCAACCAATCGAGAAACGCGTTTGCCAGTATCTGAATCTAAAATGACCACCTCGTGGAAACCTGCGGCAGCGATCTTGCTACCATCCGCAGATACGTCGATCGATGAGAGTGATGGCTGGCCGATGTAAACCGGAGGATTATCAGGCGTGTATTTTGGTCCGTCATCAGCGACGGAATCATTCTTGGCTCCTTGAAGAATCCATTTGCGTATCGTTTCAAGTTCGACATCGTTGAGTGGACTGAAGGGCTCGTCGGGCATTTCCGCATGTCCATCGACCGGCGTTATCTGTCTGAATAAATAGCTTTCGTCGGGCTTCCCCGGAACTACCGCTGTCTGCTCTGTCTCGCCACCCTTTACCATCGCATTGAAGTCGGTCATCAAGTAAGAACCGAGTTGCTTTGCGCCTTGGTGACAGCCGTAACAGTGCTGACTGAATATGGGCTGTACATCCTTGGTGAAACTGACGGCCAAGGTTGTTGGTGGTGCATCTGCATCAGCTGATTCCTCAGCACTTAAGCAGGATGTAGTCAGTAACGTGCAACACAAAGTTGCGATTAAATGACGTTCGATTTTCGGGAGCACGATTCGGACTCTTGGATGTAAATTCAATGTCTTCTGAGCAATGAGGCGGGCGAAAAATTCGCGTTGAAACTCGACCGCGGGTCGGTTTGATCCGAAGTTTTCTCGCTGTCAGTGGAATGGGCCACTTTGCCGAACTCAGGTAGGAAACATGAAGTCAGTAACAAAGCCAATCCAACAGCGCTGGCCTGTGCTGTGGGTAGCCCGGAGTTGGGCGGGCGGGAGGCTGAGCAACCACTGCGACAATTCGTCGGTAAATGGCCCCTCTTTCTTACCTTGATAGCCTAATGTCAGTGCTGGTTTCAGTCAAACTCGTTCACTGGACAACGAACCTTCTGCTGGACCTTTCAGCTCCTTTCCCTGTGTCTGTTTCCGGTTGCGCCGTTCTGATGGTCGTTTTGAGTGCGCAGAATCTGATTTTCGACGAGGTTTTCGCTGTTCTGCTGACATTGGTTTTCGACCCTCTACGGGCAGGCATCGCGGGAAGCTATGCTAGAAAAGAGACTGCAACAAAGACCA
>Ga0315330_10002610_pt1 | contig 12384 bp, 11 predicted proteins | sample M140m34915metaG_FD_203453 | JGI IMG/M metagenome (GOLD analysis project Ga0315330, IMG submission 203453) | Ammonia-oxidizing marine archaeal communities from Monterey Bay, California, United States - M1 40m 34915 | ecosystem: Environmental > Aquatic > Marine > Intertidal zone | place: USA... | reverse complement strand
TATATAAATTTCCCACCCAAGCTCACCAATGAAAGATAGTCTTTGAAACCAAACCTTGCAACCAGAAATATTTAAATATTTTCCTGTTGCGAATGGAAAATCTTCTTTGCTAAAGTAATTTCCAAATAATTTGGTCAAAAATTTTCTACTATTAGGTCCAAATATACCTAAGCAAGAATAATTTTCAGTTACATCTTCAAATTTAACTTTCTTTGTTAAATTTTTTAAAATATGTGATTTATTATGGCTTCTAGCTAATGCAGGACAAATGATTCTAAAAAAATTCTTTTTTAAACAACTTATCGTAAGATCAGCTTCTATTCCTCCTGATGAATTTAACATCTGAGTGTAAGTTGTTTTTCCCTCTATATTTTTAATATTATTAGCACAAAGATATTGAAGTTGTTCGTGTGCGTACTTTCCACTAAAATCAAATTTTACGAACGGGGTTAGGTCAAAAAAACCTAAATTATTTCTAGTATTGAGACACTCTTTTTTTGTAAATTGGTACCAATTTTGATACCCGAAACTGTATTTATAAATTGGTTTTTTATTTTTTGAAAACCACATAGGCCTTTCATAACCAGCCATTTGCCCAAAACAAGCGCCTAATTTTTTTAAATGATCATGGTATGGAAGTAGTTTTATATTTCTAGAAGTCTCTAATTGTTTGTAAGGCCAATGCATTTTAAAAAGATTTCCAAGTGTTTCTGTTGTTCTCTCTTTAATAAATTTTAAGGAAGAATTAAATTTTTCAAACCTTTTAACATCAAGGCTTGATAAATCTTGATTAGTGTGACCGTTTATCATCCACTCAGCCACCGCCTTACCTGCTCCCCCTGAAGATCCAATGCCAATACTGTTAAAACCGCAACAAACGTAAAAATTTTTAATTTCTTCTGTTTCCCCTAAAAGAAAATTACTGTCAGGTGTAAACGACTCTGGACCAGAGAAATACTTTTCTATTTTAAGATCTTTTATAACAGGAATTCGTTTAGATGCTAACTGGTGAAGCATTTTTATATATTTTGCATCAACTTTAAATTCTCCAAATGAAAAATTGTTAGGTACTTTGCCTGTTTTTTTAAAAGCATTTTTAGCATTTGGTTCAAAGATACCTAACATTATTTTTTTGTGATATTCTCTGACATACAAATAAGTATCTGGATCTCTAAATGTAGGTAAAACTTTTGGCAGATTAATATAATCCTCGGTGATCATGTAAAAGTGTTCGTTAGGATATAGAGGTATACTAACTCCAGCCGCCTCTCCAATTTGCCTTGACCACATTCCAGCACATAAAACTATATACTCACAATTAATTATTCCATGATCAGTTTTCACTCCTCTAATCTGATTGTTTCTCTTGAGTATTTTTTCTAATTTACATTTTTCAAAAATCTTTACTCCCTTTATTTTAGCGGCAAGAGAAATATTCTTTGTTAAAACCTCAGGATCAGCCTGACCGTCATCCGGAATGTACAGGCCGCTTAACACATCTTTAGTTTTTGCGATTGGATAAAGATTTTTAAATTTTTTCTTGTTAATAATTTCAATTTCTAAATCAAATAATTTAGACATTGTTTTTTGTCTTAGAAATTCTTGATGCCTTGATTTTGTGGTAGCAATATTTATAGTACCTGTTTTTCTAAAGCTCGTATCTTCACCAGTAATCTTTTTTAGATCATTATAAAACTTTACTGAATTTTTCCTTATTTTTGTTATTTGCGGAGTTGTCCCTAATTGAGTAACCATCCCGGCAGCATGCCATGTCGTTCCGGATGTTAATTGGTCTCGCTCTATAAGTACTGTATCCCAACCATTATTAGCTAAATGGTAGGCAGTAGAACAACCTGCTATACCTCCACCAATTACAACCACCTTAGCTTCGTGGGGCAATAATCTCATTTTTATTTTAATAAATCAGATGCAGAGGTATATTCTAAATTAAATGCATCAGACACACCCTTAAAAGTAATGTTTCCTCTATAAACATTTAAACCTGCTAAAAAGTTTTTGTTTTCTGTAAGAGTTTTTTTATAGCCCTGATCAGCTAATTTTAATAATAATGGTAATGTTGCGTTATTTAGTGCCATCGTTGATGTTCTAGGAACACCACCAGGCATGTTAGCTACACAATAATGGACAACATCATCGACTAAATAGGTTGGGTTTGCATGAGTAGTGGGTTTACTTGTCTCCACACATCCTCCTTGATCAATTGCGACATCAACAATTACTGATCCCCTTTTCATTGATTTGATCATCTCTTTAGTTACTAGTTTAGGTGCTTCTGCACCAGGGATTAATACTCCTCCAACTAATAAATCACATTCGGCTATTAATTTTTTTAGATCTGTTTTGTCGCTTTCTGTTGGAATAATTTTGTCTCCAAATTGTTTATGGAGTTCCTCTAATCTTTTTTTTGACTTATCAACTATATAAACGTTACCTCGCATCCCTGTAGCAATTATTGCTGCATTCTCTCCCACAACACCGCCTCCAAGAATTACGACATTAGCTGGTTCCACTCCTGGCGCTCCTCCAATTAACAATCCTCTGCCTTTTTGATTTTTTTCTAATGCATGAGCGCCTGCTTGAACAGACATTCTACCTGCAACAGCGCTCATTGGAGCTAATAATGGTAACCTGCCACTGTCATCTGTCACTGTTTCATATGCTATACAAATTGATTTTGTTTTCATTAAACCCAAAGTTAATTCTTTAGCTGCCGCTAAATGAAGATAAGTATAGATAATTTGACCTTCTCTGATCATTTTAACTTCATTCATTTGAGGTTCTTTAACTTTAACTATTAGTTCTGATTTTTTGAAAATTTCTTCCGGCGTTTTGACTATCTTGGCACCTGTTTTTAGATAATCATCATTAGTAAACCCGGCTTCAAATCCTCCGTTATTTTCAACTAATACTTCATGATCTCTATCCGTGAGAGCTTTAACGCTTTCAGGTGTTAATCCGATTCTGTGCTCTTGAAGCTTAATCTCTTTTGGAACTCCGATGATCATTTATGACTTTGAGTAATTTGATATACCTGTTCTTAATTTTTCGATGATTTCATCAATATGTTTCTTTTCACAAATAAACTGTGGAGCTATGATTAATGTGTCTCCAGTATTTTTGAAATTTACACCTGCATCGTAACAATGTTTAAATGTTTGAAAACCAGATTTTCCAGGTTTATCTTTCATTTTCATCTCAACTCCACCCATCATTCCATAACCTCTAATACTCACAACTTCTTTTAAATCTTTTAATGAATGTAACCCATCTTGAAAATAAGGTGACATCTCTTTTGCTCTATTAAAAATATCTTCTTTGTCAAAAATATCTTGAACAGCTAATCCTGCTGCAACAGCTGCAGGAATTCCTGAGTAAGTATATCCATGAAATAATTCAGGTGTGCCTTCTGGATTTTTTGCAGAGTCTAATACAGCATCATACATCTCTTCTTTAACTGCAACCACTCCCATAGGAATAACACCATTTGTTGTGGCTTTAGCCATTGTAATCATATCGGGAGTAACGCCAAACTCTTGTGCTGCAAATGCGGAACCAGTTCTTCCCCAGCCAGTAATAACTTCATCAAAAATTAATAGGATACCGTGCTTATCACAAATTTCTCTTATTCTTTTTAAATAACCTTTTGGAGGTACTAGTGTTCCAGTTGATCCAGCAATAGGTTCAACTATGCAGGCTGCAATATTTTCTCCGCCAAAATTCATAGCTATTCTCTCTAAATCTTCAGCCATTTCAACACCTGTATCCGGTTGGCCTTTTACAAACTTATGTTCTGGTAAGTGAGTATGTCTTATATGTTGAACGCCAGGCATTAAAACACTTGCGAAAGTTTTTACGTTATTAATCATTCCTCCAACTGTAGTCGCGCCAATATTCATTCCATGATAACCTCTTTCACGACCAACAAATCTAAATCTTTTGGAGTCACCTCTTGCTCTATGATAAGCAATTGCAATTTTTATTGCAGTTTCAACAGCTGTAGATCCACAAATAGTATAAAAAATTCTATTAATTCCTTCTGGAGTTTTTTTAGCTATTCTTGTAGCTAATTCAAACGATCCTCCATAACCTTGGTTGAATGGTTGACAATAATCTAATTTATCTAATTGCTTTGATACTGCTTCGGTAATTTCTTTTCTTCCATGACCAAGTGGATTACAAAATAATCCAGAACTTGCATCAATCATTTTTTTACCTTGATGATTAGTTAAATAAACCCCTTTAGCGTCCGTAATTAATCTAGGGTTTTTTTTAAAAGATTTATTATCAGTAAATGGCATCCAATGCTCATTTAAAGAGTTAGGTATATTTGTTCTATTTGATGAACTCATATTTCAATTTGTAGACTATTGTTATAGTTTGACAAGAAATATTGCATACAATCTTAAGTTGTAAAATCAATATGGGCAAACATAAATAATCTTTTGTTTACTTCTAACAAAATTTCATTTTTAATCTTATTATTAAACAAACCACATGGGAGAACTATGAAAAAAATAATAAGTACAGTTCTTGGGATTTTATTTGCGTTTACTCTAACAGCTACTGTAGCTAATTCAGCTGCAAAAGAAGTAAGAGTTGCGTACTTTTTGGAATGGCCATCTCCAAATCTTGAGGACATGAATAAAAAAGCATATGCAAAAGCACTTGGTGTACCAGTTAAGTGGACTAACTTCACTAACGGTGTAGCAATGACTGATGCTATGTTAGCAGGAGATATAGATATCTCTTATTCACAAGGTTTAATGCCTTACATTAATGCTGTTAAGGCTAAAGCACCTATCAGTTTAGTAGACGTTGCAATGGAATACGGAATGGGTGGAACAACATGTGTTACATCAAAAAAATCTGGTATTACAAAAGCTAATGCTTCTGAATTAGAAGGTAAAAAAGTTGCAGTTCCTCTAGGAACTATGGCTGAATATGTTTTCACAGAAAGTATGAAAATAGTTGGTGCTGACAGAAAAAAAATGAACATTATTGCAATGGATCCTGAAGAAGGTGCTGCTGCGTTAGTTAGCGGTGATGTTGTGATGGCGTGTTTATTTGGAGGTAACTCTATTAAATCTGCAACAGCTGTTGGATCGAGACTTTTATCAGTTGATGAAGCTCGTGCTGGAGGTATCATGGGAATAGATATCGTTTCTGTAACAAATAAATTTATGAAAGAAAATCCAGGTATGTTGAAATCTTTCGTAGAATTAACTCATGAAGCTAACGAGAGATACCGAAAAGGTGGAAGTGATATGAAAGCTATGTCTAAAGAGTCAGAAATGAAAGTTGCTGACATGAAAGATACTTTAGGTGGATTCAAATTCTTAACGCCTAAAGAGACAAAAAAATCTATGAAGAGTGGAAACCTTGCTAAGTTTTTAAAAGGATTTGACACTCCAAGAGGTACAGTAAATACTAAATTTTTACCGTAGTTCTTGATTAAGAAAAATTATAGGCGCCAATCTAATAAATTGGTGCCTATTTTTTTATTTAAATATCTAATATAGTTATTTTATGAGCGATCTAATTTCTCAAGATTTAAACATGATTTTTAAAACTCCTAAGGGAGAAACTGTTCATGCTCTAAAAGATTTAAATTTTAAAATAAAAAAAGGAGAGCTACTTACTGTGCTTGGACCTTCAGGTTGCGGAAAAACAACTTTATTAAATATTGCAGCAGGATTTATTAGACCAACATCGGGAAAAATTATTCTAAATAATAAAGAAATTAACGGACCGGGTGTTGATAGAGGTATGGTTTTCCAACAAGGCGCTTTGTTTGAATGGTTAACTGTTGCTGAGAATGTAAATTTTGGTTTAAGAATGAAGGAAGAAGATGCAGCTTCAACTCAAAAAAAAGTTGACGAATGGCTGGATATAGTTGGGCTTAAAGGTTTTGGTAGTACTCCCACTTATCAATTGTCTGGAGGAATGCAACAACGAGTAGCTTTAGCGAGATGTTTAATTAATGATCCCGACTTAATTTTAATGGATGAACCTCTAGGAGCTTTAGATGCTTTAACAAGAGAAAAAATGCAATCTTTAGTTCTTAAAATTTGGAAAGAAACTGGAAAAACAATAATCCTTATAACCCACTCTGTTGAGGAAGCGTTATTACTTGGAGAAAAAGTTTATGTTATGGCGCCAAGGCCAGGAAGAATACACAAAGAATATAAGTTACCTTTCGCATCTATGGGTCTTAAAGAGGATCTGAGAAATATCAAAAATAATAAAGAATTCGTATCTAAGAGAGAGGAAATTCTTTCAATGATATGGGATATGGAAGAAGAAATAATGGGAAAAGAAGTTTAAATGATCACAGGTTTTTTAACATTTTTATTTTTTTTTGCCATTATAGGGTGTGTTTTGTATGGAAGAAAATTAATTAGAACCGAAAAAGTAGATGCTGTTTTTGGAAATCCTGAAAGATCAAAAGGTGGTATTCATTGGGTTGTAGTAGGAAGCAGTTTTATTTTATTAGTTTGGCTTTATTACTCATGGGATATAGCAAAATCTTTTTTTCCAAAATCGGCAAATGAGTTGTGTCAAGTTGGAAAAGTAAACGATTCTCTTCTTTCTCTCAAATATCTTTTTCCTATTGAAGAACGCCAACTTAAAAGTACATCAGTTATTGAGACTGAGTCTGAAAACTTAAATAAAATAATAATTGAAATAGAAAATTCTGATAATGTAAATAATCAAGATAAAAATAAATTATTTAATTTTGTTGCACAAACTAAAAGTACAATTCCATTACTTACAAATGAAAAACTTTTAAACAATGAGACTAGAGAACAAATTAAAATAATAAATGATAAGATTGTTAATTTAACTGAAAAATTTAAAAAAAGTGATTACCCGAATGAAAGTTCTGAGCAAGAAAAAGAAAGAATTGAAGCTGCTAAAGAAGAAGGTCCGTGGAAAGCATCGAGTACATCAATTGAGAATACAATTGAAATACCTTCAGTGCCTAAAACAAAACGTGGTTTGAAATTTCAAACAGCAGCCACAGAATTAAACTTAATAAGTGATGAATTTTTTGAACTTCGAAATCATAATGAACAATATACTTCTACCTTAGAAAAACTAAAAAAAGAGATTAAAGATTACAGATCTAGCCTAAGTTCTTCGGAGGAAATTTCTTCTTCATTAGCTAAAGATATTCTTAAAATTGCACGAAGGATAGAGTACGCAAGTATATTTCCACCTAATACTCTTAAGAACATACAGGCATCAATAATCAATTTTGATAATGTGCAAAAAAAAGAGCAAGGTGGTCTAAAATGGATTGATATTCTTTTATTTCCAACAGGCACGATTATTTCTAGCGGTCCAAGTTGCTCTGAACAAGGATCTGGTAGATGGCTTCCAAAACCATCAGATACACTTAATAAATTCACATTAATGCTTGACCCTAATGTTGGTTACAAACAAATTCCATTAATTTGGTATGAGATGATGGATGTTAGTAGGATAATTGGTTTTTTTGTACCTGATTGGTTTGCAGATATTTTGCCTGGAGAATACCCGGTTCATAATGAAAGAGGAGAAGTGAAGCCAAACTTTAAAAGTAAAGTTTTAAGTTTTGCGACAGGAGACTTTAATTTATTTAAGATTCCGATTCCTACAGGCCATATTTGGGACTCATTTTTAAGAGTATTCCTTGGTTTGGTGGCAGGAATTATAGTTGGAGTTCCACTGGGATTATTTATGGGACTAAATAGATTTGCAAAAGGATTTTTTGATCCTTTGATTGAACTATACAGGCCGGTTCCACCACTAGCATGGGCGCCATTAGTGATTTCAGTTCTAGGGATAGATAATCTTGGAAAAGTTTTTTTATTATTTATGGTATCGTTATCAATAATGATAATTTCAGCTAGAGCTGGTGCATCTGGAACTCAGTTATCAAAAATTCATGCAGCGCACTCTCTTGGAGCTTCAAAATGGCAAATATTAAGACATGTTATTTTTCCAAATTCTTTACCGGAAATATTAACTGGAATTAGAGTAGCAACAGGAATGTGCTGGGGCACTTTAGTAGCTGCAGAATTTTTAGCAGGAACTACAGGTGTTGGCTTTGTAGAAAATGTCGCAAAAAAATATTTCCAATATGAAGTAATATGGATCACTATATTTATTATGGGAGTATTAGGATTAATTTTTGATATCACAATTAGAAAAATAATAGACAAAACAATACCTTGGCGAGGAAAAGGTTAATCCTTTTAATTATTTATGATTGGAATACTTGGTGGTATGGGCACACAAGCGGGGTTAGATTTTTGCTCTAAACTTGCAAAATTGAATAGAGGAAAAGCTGATCAAAAGTATCCTTTGTTTGTTCTTTATAATAAAGCCTCTATTCCAGATAGAAAACAACACAATAAAAAATACAAAAAAGTTTTAAACAGTCTTATTGAAGGTTGTAAGTTTTTACAAAAAAATAAATGTAAATTTATTGCAATGCCGTGCAATACAGCTCACTTCTGGTATTTAGATTTAAAAAAGAAAGTAAAAGTTCCTATTTTGAATATGCCAGAACTTGTTTGTTTAAATATTTCTAAAAAATGTAAAAAAAATACAAAGATAGGTTTATTAGCGACCGAAACAACTATTAAAACAGGGATTTATAAAAAATCCTTAAAAGACAGATACGAGCTCTTAATGCCTTCAAGTAAACTTCAAATTAATCATGTCAACAAATCAATTAAATATGTAAAAATGGGAAAAACAAGAGAAGCTGAAAAAGCTTTAAAGCCAGCTGTAAACTATCTAATTAAAAATAACTGTAAAAAAATAATTTTAGGATGTACTGAACTTCCAATTGCAATATTTGCATACAAATCATTCAAAAAAGCAAAGATTTCTAAAACTTTTTTAGATCCAAATTTAATATTAGCCGAAGCATCAATGAAAAGATATAAAGTTAAATAATAATGACTGGATATTTTGTTTACTCAATTTATTGTTATATTGCTTCTTTCGTATCATGGAGAGTCGAAAAATTATTTGATAAGCCAAACGATAGTCAAAAGAAAAGAGTATTTTTTATTTTGAAACACGCTTTTAGAGTAACAGGTACAGTTCTTCTATTGGCACATCTGCTTTCTTAATATGTCAAAAATTATATACATATTTTTTTTTTTTCTGTTCATGACATCTATATCTTCAGAAATATTAGTCTTTAAAAATTGCACAAACAAGGATTATAAATTCGAAAAAAATGAATATAAAATTGATATCGATAAAGGAATAATGATAAGAGATTTTATTTATACTGATGAAACATACGAAATATTAAGAATGAATGATATGCGTATTAAAAAAGAGAATACTTCTACAAAAAGGGTTGCGAAAGAAAATGGAGAAATAATGACAGAAATTTCAGGTTATCCAGCTTTTTATACTCAGATGATATTTGATACCTTTGATAAAACAATTAAATTAAGAAGTGTTTTAAATAATACTGAAGGTATAAGTATATTATCAAATTGTGAAAAAATTATTAAATACAAATTAGAGAGTTAATGAGAAATATTTTTTTAATTATATTTTTATTTTTACCTTTAAACCTATTTGCAGTTGAAAAAACAAAAGAGGAAAAAGTAGCTAAATATGTTCTAGAGAATATACAAAAAGATTACGTAGCCTGTTACAGTTTTTATAAAATAGCAGCAGAAAGTTTTAAAAAAGCAGGTAAAGAAAAACAAATTATTGATGGCCTTGAAAAAAGTGCTGATGTCACTTTGAAATTTAATCATGATCTTGGTGAAGTTTTAGGAATGCCGCCTCAAATTATGACTAAAAAAACAAAGAAAAAAATAGATGAATTCACAGTTATTGCTAAAAAAGATTTTTCTTCTCTTGCTAACCAATATGGTTTGATGTGTAAAAAATTAGTTGAAAACCAGAAGCAAAGAATTGATTATTGGGAAGTTAAAGGGAATAAAATAATTAAGTGAAACAAAAAAAATTAAAACTTGTTTTAAATCAAATTTTTCAAAAACATAATCTTTCGAAAGATCATTCAAAAATAGTATCAGACTACTTGATTAAAGCTGAGCTCTTAGGCACTCCTTCCCATGGATTAGCTAGATTAAAAATGTATTGTGATAGAATTAAAAAAAAATTAATTAATTCAAAGCCAAAAATAAAAATAAAAAAAATCAGTAATTCTATTTCTCATGTCGATGCCGACAATAGTATAGGTTTTATTGCAGCTGATATTGGAATTAAACAAGCTATTAAAAATGCAAAAAAAACTGGTATCGGTTTAGTTGCAGTAAAGAGAAGTGGACACTACGGTCTTTCAAGTTTTTATGCTGAACAAGCTGTAAAAAATAATTTACTAGTTTTTTGTTTTACCAATGCCCCAGCTGCTTTAGCTCCTTATGGTGCAAAAAAATCTTTATTTGGAACTAATCCGATTTGCTTTGGTGTACCAACTGGCAAAACCCCTTTTATTCTCGATGCTTCAACTTCTGTGATTAATAGAGGTAAAATCAGAAGAGCTAGTAAACTTGGTAAAAAAATTCCTTATGGAGTTGCATTAGATAAATATGGAAACATTACAACTGATGCTAATAAAGCTTTAAAAGGAACACAGCTTCCCATTGCAACTTTCAAGGGCTCAGGTTTAGCCTGGATGGTAGATATTTTAAGTGGAGTTATCACAGGCTCAAGTCATAGCGGAAAAACAAAGGATCCTTTTGATAACTTCTCCGGTCCCCAAAATATGGGTCATTTATTCATAACAATAAATCCTAAAATTTTTGTAGGTAAAAATTTTTTAAAAGAAATGAAAATAAATATTTCAAGAGTTAAGAGACTCCCAAAAGCTAAAGGATTTTCATCTATTCTTTATCCGGGTGAAAGAAAGAATAAAACGTATAGAAAGAATCTGAATAAAGATATATCTATACCTTCTAAAATTTTAAAAGAGATAAATGAATTAAATGCTATCTAGTAAAAAAATCATCTGTCCGGAAAATTTGTTAAAACTAGCGAAAACAAAAGGACCAGTTAAGGTTGTTATAGTTAATGCTGGAAAAGCAGTTTCAATAGAGTCTACTAAACAAGGTTTTGACGAGGGATTAATTGAGCCAGTTTTCATTGGAGATAAAAAAGTAATTGAAACACTTGCTAGTGAGATCAAGTGGGATATTTCAAAATTTGAAATAATAAACGAACCTGTAGAAAATAATACTGCACCAATTGCTGCTAAAATGGCAAGTGAAGGTAAAATTAAAATAATTGTTAAAGGCCATATTCATACTGATGTTTTAATGAAGGCAGTACTCAAAAGAGATTTAAATCTTATAGGCAAAAAAAGGTTAAGTCATGTTTGGCATATGACATTAGATAAAAACGACAAACCTCTCATTATTACAGATGGTGCCTTAAATGTTTTACCAAAACTTGAAACAAAAATGCACATATTAAAAAACTCCGTAGACTTTGCTAAAAGGATAGGAATTAACAAACCTAAAGTTTCTTTGCTATCAGCCACAGAAGAAGTTTTAGAAAGTGTACCGAGTTCAATAGATGCAAAAGAATTAAGTGAAAGAGCTAAAGCTGAAGGAATAGAAGCTGATGTATTCGGACCTATGGCTTTTGATAATTCTGTTTCAGAAACAGCTGCACAAATAAAAGGTATAAAAAATCCGGTTGCTGGAAAGACAGATATTTTAGTAGTGCCGAGTGTTGAGACAGGAAATGGATTAGTTAAAATGATGATCTATTTTATGGGTGCCTGTGCTGCAGGAGTTGTAGTTGGTGGAAAAGTTCCTGTAGTGATTACAAGCCGTGCTGATAGCGCTCCAGCTAGATTAGCTTCAATAGCTGCTGCAATTGTAGCGCTTTAATGAAAAAACTTAAGAACTGGGATAACAAAACCTGGTTATCTTCTAGATCGTACATCTCTCAATTTAATAAGTTTCTTAAAACAAAAACTAATTTTAATAAAAATTCAAAAATATTGGATATTGGATGTGGAAGAGCAAATTTTATTAGTGCTCTTCAAAGGAAATATAAATTTAAAGATCAACCCATAGGAATTGATATTGTTGCAAGTAAGGATGTTAAAAAGAATATTTCATTTAAGAGAATTGATGCCTTAAAATATTTAAAGAAACAAAAAAAATATGATTTAATCTTAATCAAACAAACTGTTCATTTTTTTTCAAAAACTAATTTAATTAACCTTCTTAATCTTGCTAAAAAAAGTTTAAATCCTAAAGGTAAAATATTAATTTTTTCACTTAAAACAAAAAATAATAGGATACCTTGTTTTAAAAAAATGAAAAAAAATTTGGAAAAAAGCTTAAAAAGAGATGAAAAACTATTTAA
>Ga0315330_10002608_pt1 | contig 12386 bp, 4 predicted proteins | sample M140m34915metaG_FD_203453 | JGI IMG/M metagenome (GOLD analysis project Ga0315330, IMG submission 203453) | Ammonia-oxidizing marine archaeal communities from Monterey Bay, California, United States - M1 40m 34915 | ecosystem: Environmental > Aquatic > Marine > Intertidal zone | place: USA... | reverse complement strand
CACCTTATATGTTATTATTACCTGTTTTTCTCAATTTTTACTTTATTTTTCTAAAGCAGCTAATCTTCTTTCTAAATCTTCGTTCTTTTGAGCTAATTCTTTAACCGCTTTCATTAAGTATGGTACCATCTCCATTGGGTGGAATCCATATCTAGCATCTTTTCCTTCACCGTTTAATTGATATACTTCTGGGAAGTTTTCTGTCTCATATTGTGCTATAAATCCTTTTACTTTATCAGCTCCTTTATCACCTATTGCTGCTTTAAAATCAAATTTCTTAGGAGTTAATGCTAAGAATTTAGGTAATACATCTTCGCTCCAATCAACTATGTTTTTCTTTAGTCTTATATCAGAACTTGATGTTGAATATGTAACAGCGGTGTTACTAGAGTTATAACCAATATAACCAATTATATTGCTAGTACTTCCGCGATAGAAATTCATATATCTACCATACAGAGCTCCATAATTTATCATTTGGAACATATTAGCTCCTTGTCCAGTATTAGTATTTCTAAACTGAGCAACACCATCAAAATAACTTCCACCAGTGTCACTAGTAGAAATAATCATACCTTGAGTAGCTCCAGCAGAATTCGAACCATATCTAAAGTAATAACTACTACCTGTACTTGTACCAGCACTTCCAAACCCGTAATATCCAGCAGCTCCAACACCTGATCCATGTGTGTAGAATTTAGTAGAGTTATTATAATATAAATTTACAGAACCATCGTCATTACATATAATACTGTTTTCACCAGATTTTGCTTGAATATATATATTACTACCAGTATCACTACCAACATTAGCTCTTATATATAAATGACCAACTTTGTTATCTATATTAGAATTACCACTTGCGTGATATATTTCTAAATCTTGACTATTACCTAACTGTAAAGAATCACTATCTTGTAATCTTAAATTATTGTTCAAAGTAACAATACCTGTAACATCTAAGGTACCTGGAATATCAACACCACCTGTAGTTAAACCTATAACATTATATTCCGAGTCATCAGGACAATCATATGTTATGTATCTAGTTCCACAGTTACCAACACCAGCTCCAACAAATCGAACATTTCCTGTAACAGCAACACCAGCAGCTGTAGTTTCAAATTTATTGCTATCATTAAATCTTAATTTTACTGCACCACCTTTTATAAATTGTGCCATATTTGCTCCACCAGTTGTTGCACCTATGTAAATATTTGTTTCCCCCCTTATTTTTAAATCTCCTGTACCTGTATCATCAATATAAGAATTACTACCATCGTGATATATTTGCAAATCATCTACTGTTCCAAAATTAGCTTTTACACTATCATTAAACCTTGCATTTTTAAGAAACCTATTTACTTCATATTGCCCATCTACTTGAAAATATGTAGCTACACCACCACTTCCATCATCACTTTCAAAAATAATATTACTATTATTAGCTCTTTGACTAATATAAAAATTACCAACTTCATTAGCTATAACAGATTCCGTACCATTGTGATAAAGATATAGATCTCCTGAGTTTCCAAATCTAGCTGCAATACCGTCATTAAAGTACATTCCCAAAGCGGCTGATACAAGTAGATACTGACCACTACCATCTAGTCTAAAATATTCAGTAGTTCCACCACTTCCATTATCATTATAAAATGTAATATCTTTGTCATCTGCATTTTGCGTAAATAGTATATTACCTGTATTATTAGTAATTAATGTGTTTGAACTATTGTGAGTTAATGTTAAATCAGCACTATTACCAAACTTAGCATTTACATTATCATTAAATACAATATCACCAGTCATTGTACCACCAGCAAGTGGTAAGTAATTACTTAATGAACCAGAAGATGCAGCGCCTATATCAGATAATACTTGAGCGCCTGTTCTATATCCAACTTTGTTAGCGCCTGATGCGCATAAAAATTTATCAGGATCAGCTGTAGCGTTTGATATTGTTGTTATAGTAAGTTCGTCTCCAACCGTTACATCCCCTGCAAAAGTTGAATTTGCACCATCCATTGTAAGGTTGGTAACACCTTTTGATTTAAATATTGTATTACCAGCATTTGTTCTTACATCGAATTCAACGGATAAATCATTTTTTTGTACAATAGAAAAATAATCATTACCACTAAAATCCCCATTAGATGCGTCTAAGTACATACCAGCATAACCGGTTCCTGTAGCGCTTGCTTGAAGCATAGCGTTTTCAGTGCCAGCATTTGTTGCTTTTACAATATTGTCAGCTGTAACTGTACCTGCAAAAGTTGCATTTTGTGAAGCGTCTAGCGTAAGACCTAAGTTACCGCCAGGCCAAAAGTTTATTGCGGCGCTGTTATACATATTAAACGAAGAAACTGTATTACCAGCACCTGCATTTCTTGTTGAACTATTTCTCCATATTTCACCAAAACCAGCATCATCATTTTGCCATTTTTTACTAACGTAAGCCGAATTACCTGAGTTTGGATTTTTTAAATATTGAAATGCCCCCGTGTTACCTGGATTGTATATTTGGGATATTTCACCTGCAAAAGTAGCGTTTTGTGACGCATCTAAAGTTAAAGCTAAAGTATCAACCGTATAAAATCTCATTATTGAACCTAATGAAATTGCTTTTATATTTAAGTTATCTCTGTCTGATGAATCTAATGAAATTGCTGCTCTAGCAGTTCCTGTATCAGTTAAATAAATATTATCTTCTGCATAGACATCTCCACTAGCTACCATATTACCTGTTACTGATATACCTAAGCTTGTGGTTTCAAACTTTTTAATACCATTATGATATAAGGCGGTTTGTCCATTAGCCTCACCATATAATGAGTATTCTCCAGTTGAAGTTTGTAATGATATATTTCCATTAGCTTGTATATTGTTTACACCAGTTATGTTTTGATTACCCATTGCAATAGCACCTGACATTGTACCACCAGCTAAAGGTAAATAATTAGATCCAACAACTGGTGCTGCACCGTTAATATTATCTACCCATATATTAGCCCATCGCTCACCTGTTTTTCCTATATCAGCTGTACTATCTGAGTCTGTTAATAAATCCCCATAAAGAAGCATATCTCCAGATTGATATAGAATTGCTGCGTTGGTCATACTACCACCACTACCGTTACCGTGTCTCCACAACCAATTACCACTAGTGTCAGTGGTATTACTATCCCATTGATCAAACCTAGTAGTCATGATACCACTAGTTTCATCTTGTCTATGTACTAGATGTGCATTCCTATCATCTACATATGCACCCCAATATTGAACACTACTTCTTCCTACTTTAAGTTGAGGCTGTGTTGTTTGTGCACCTGCATTTACATAAACTTCTAATCCTGGATATTCATCTCTATGGTATATATTTACAGTAGAAACATTTTCATCCCAATGGAAATATTCTCCAGCAAGATCACCATAAAACATAACATCTTTTCCAGTACCACTAGACCCAACTGTTAATTGACCTGCAAAAGTTGCATTACCAGCGTTTGACATTTCTAAAAATGCTTGAGCGCTTGTAGCAGCAGAGGTATCTAGACTTGTACCTGCTACTCTACCCAACATCCATGTATCAGCATCTTGGTATTGAGTACCCGTGTACCACGTAGAATCATCACCTTCATTAAACATAAATATACCTTGCCCTCTAGCTTCCGGAGTATCTGAAGTTCCACTTTTAAGTACAATAGCACCTTGTGTGTGACTACTGCCTGACCCAGTAATAGTAAGGCCTTGCCATCCAGTAGCTGATGGAGGAGTTATTGATACTGGTCCTGCAAAAGTTGAGGTTCCTGTTCCACTTACTGTTACATTTCCTCCAAAAATTGCATTATTAGTAATATTAGAAGTACCATTAACGTGTAATGTGTAAGCAGGAGCTGCAGTTCCTATTCCGACGGCTCCAGTAGTTATTAATGAGGTGTTTACAGTACCGCCTGACTTTGCACCTATTGCCATCACTGTAGTACTTGATGTAGCTGCAGAAGTATCATTAGGATTATTTATACCAACCGCATCTCTAAAAGTATAGGTATAATTTGACATATACGTGGAGTCAGTAGTTACTTGTAATGTACCACCACCTAATTTTGAACCACCACTAACAGTTATTTGCCCTGCAAAAGTAGAGTTATTTGAGCTAAAAGTAATTGGACCATCACCAATAGTTTCGTCATCAGTAAACTTAGCTACTTTATTTGTTGTACCACCTCCAGATAAAACAGTAGTGTTATCTATTTTTTGCCATAAACCACTAGAACCTAAATCTTCATTCCATATTACCCAGTCACCTACGTGCCAGCTATCTGGTTCTGTAGTTCCACCATTTGGATGAGCAGAACCATTAGCACTACAAATATAGTAATCACCTGAATCATCGGTCCTTGTACTTGCTTGCAAACTTGGATTACCATAACCATTGTTTAAACTATCGTCTGGATCCCATACTCCTAAATAATTAGCACCACCTGATATACTATTATCAACGTATGCTTTAATACTTTGTTGTGTAGCTAGCGCTGTATCACTATTGCTAGCCATATTATCTTCGTCTAAAATTGTTGTAACTGTAGCGCCGCCACCTATTTTAATACCATTATTATTAGCTAATAATCTTTGACCACCACCAGTTACTAATTGAATAGAATCAGCTGTATTAAATCCAAAATAAGTATTTCCATCATTTACGTGATAAATATAAGATGGTATATTTAAAGCAGCGCCTAATGTAGTATTATTTGAACTATCTACTTTAATAGGTTGTCCTCCATCAGTCACGTTGTATATTAAAAAACTACCATCATCATTAATAATACTCCAATCATCATCGTGATTTGTATCTGTTAAATTAATTCTTGGATACGTAGCTTGTATATCTAATGTACCAGTCATATTTATATTACCAACAGCTAGCGCTCCCGTAATATCAACACCACCACCGGTTGTTAATAATTTTGTATTACCAGCATTTTTTATAGATACAGATGTTGCGGTTGCGTATACGCCTTGAACACCGCCAGCTATTAAAGCAACTTGATCAGCACCGATTCTTGTCATACCAGTATTTACATCGTCTGCAAAACCATAATCTACTTCAGCTTGACTATTAGCACTCCATACAACCACTCTAGAAGCTTTACCAGCTCCACCAACTTGTAAGGTCATATCAGCTTCAGTTGATAAAAACTGGAAAGTAGAACCTCCACCTTGTGAAGAACCATCACTGTGATAAAAAGTTAAATATCCTTTTTGAGCGGCTGATGTAGCCTGATCACTAAACCATATACTAGCACCACCACCGTTTGTATCATTGTAAAGCGTTAACATAGGATTGTTAGCCGCTACACTATCGAGTATTTTAACTGGAACTTCAGAAGTTATACTAGTAGCTTGTTCAGATAGTTTAGAATCTGTTAATGTATTTGCGTCTTGCCATTTAGGTATATAACCGGTAGTACCACTACCATTTGTAGCAGATGCAGCATATACTAGTTCAGCTAATGTTGGTTCTGTTCCGTCTACTACGTAGAAACCAGGAGCATACCAACTTAAATTGTTATTTGTATTAGTGGAGTAATAAAGAAAGGTTCTATGCGTTTGAGCTGTTGAACCAGATTTCATTTTAAACGTGGTAGCATTTTGAACTTTTTGTCCAGTATCTAATCTATATATACCACCTATTAACCCACCTGTTGTAGTATTAGCATCACCATTAGCTTGAATAATACCTATAGATACACACCATACATCATCAGGTAAGTTATTTACTGAAGTGCTTTGGAAATAAGGATTTGTGTTAGCATTACCATCTAAATTTAATGTATGAGAACCACTACATCCGTGATAAAAAGATCCAGTGTTAGAAGTTTCTGTACCGTTCTTTTTAACATATACAATTGACATGTAAGCATAATTATCACCAGGTAAGCCAGAAATATTTTTAACCCAACCACCGTCGGAGTTACTACTACTATCGTTTATACTAGTCCAAATTAAAGCTCTAGCATCCCATGGATTTTTACCCCAACCTAATTGGTTTTCTGTACTAGCTCCGTTTAAATTAAAATTACCACCATAATAACCCGCTTGATTTGCTGTTGGAGCAGCGTCTTCTACCCATCCTTGAGATGTAGCGTAGTTAATTCTATTACCAATATGTTTACCACCATCTAAACCAACTTGAAAATTATGATCTGTATAAACAATATTAGCAGGATAATTAGCTGAATCACCTGCTGATTTTATATATAGCTCTTCATCGCCACCAACATTAAACTGTATTACATTATCACCAGAAAATCCAAAATAAGTGTCACTATCACCACCATGTCTTATATACCTAGTAGTTCCAATATCTCCATTTACATCTAACTCATAAAGAGGTGATGCAATTCCTATACCTACATTACCTCCAGCTAAAGCTGTTATTCTTTCAGATCCGTCAGTAACTATACTCAGTCGTGTATTACCTCCTGTAAATGCTTTATAACCGTAATAGTTACCTCCACCTGTATACAAGTCATGGAATATAAATCCATCTTTATCTCCGTTTATGCCAGCTAAAACACCAGAGTCTTTAGCTATTATATTTCCAATAACTTCTAATTGTTCAGTTGGAGTAACAGTTCCGATCCCGACGTTGCCAGCGTTTGTAATAAACATTTTACTAGAACCATTAGTTCTAAATTCTAATGCATTGTCGGAAAAAGCGGTATCAATTACACCAGAACTGTTGCCGTTAGAATAACTTAATTTAACACCATCTGTGCCGCTTGCAATTGTAGCTTCACCATTATACACGTGTAATTTAGTTGACGGGCTAGTCGTCCCGATTCCAACTCTATTAGCAGAACCATCTATATAAATACCACTCCCAGAGGTAGAGTTAGATCTTATATCTAAATCATTATATGCTGAAACTGAATTAGAATAACCTATAATTTGAGCAGCTGTTGCGGTATTACTATTTATAACAACACCAGTGTTATTACTACCATCAAAAGAACTGATATATGCATCAGAACTATCCACATCTAATATCCACTGGCTTGGTGTTTTACCTATACCAACTAAACCAGCGGTACTAATTGTCATTCTAGTAGTGTTACTAGTTTGGAAAAATATTTGAGCTGTATTAACACGTAGCCTTATATCTTTACTTTGCCCAGCATCCCCTAATTCAACAAAACCACCAATATAACCAACCCAACCTCTACTGTTAAATTGAACTCTAGCAGTATCTCCTATATTTCCACCGGAAGGGTTTATGTATATATATGGGTTATCATCAGAGCCATTTATTGTAACATCACCACCTGATGAACTTATTATTGAGTTACCTAACGCAGAACTACCTGTCCATATAGGTAAATACGTTGCTGTACCGCTACCGGTTACTGTCCCTGAAGTTAAACTACCTTCGATAATATTTCCTGAAGAATCGACCTGAAGATTATAGGCGGCCGTACCTGTGAAAGAACCTGATCCGTAAGCACTGAAAGTTACATTACCTGGATCGTCTACTTGAAGTCTTGTGTATTTTGTTCCACCAGTACTAGCAGCTTCTCTTAACTGCCAACGTCCACTGGAATCAATTTCTTGTGTCCAAACTTGACCAGTACCTGATCTATACATTCTAAATACTGGAGCGGTACTTGCTGTTAAATCTAGTAAAGCAGCTGGAGTTGAAGTTCCGATACCTACTCCTGATCCATCACCTTTAATATATAAAAGCTCATCATTATTTACATTTGTAAATCTATGACCAGAAGAACTACTGTCAGTTACAGCGTATCTTAAATTATCTAAAGTGCTAGAACCATAATCATTTTCAGTTCTTATAGACCAATTTGTATCTCCAAAATACAAGCTTTTTTGACTAGAAAAACTGGATCCTATTCTTACATCACCTACTACATCTAATTTATATGAAGGAGATACTGTACCTATACCAACTTTTGCATCGTATATATTAAATACCCACTCACTTTGATCATACTGATATAATTGCCATCTACTAGCGCTTGCTCTGTTTTCCCATTTTAAACTAGTACCACCTGGTGCCCAAAATATAGCTGGTTCACCACTAGTAGATTCTAATAACATAGTAGCCTCATCACCAGCCTTAACATGTAGCGCCATGCTAGGACTGGAAGTTCCTATACCGACTTTACCTGCGCTTGTAACACGAAGTCTTTCAGCGCTAGCTGTTGTAATTTGAACATGATCGTTTGCAGCAAATATCCCATCACTACCATCTGCATTTTGTAAATACAAACCACCGCTTCCACCTCTAAGATAAAGCACATTGTTAGTGTGTAAAACTCCTGTTGCCTGGGCTATTGTACCTCCTGAGAACTGTACACCCGCACTTGCATTAATTTTTGTATAAAATGCTTGTTGCGCCATTTTTGTATTTTATTAAATTATCCTATCTTTTGTACTAATACTCTTACATCATTTGGCGGAGCTGTATCTGCGGTTAAAGTAATTTGTGTAATAGAAGTTCTATCCACGTTAACAACGATAGTTTCATAAGTAGTAGCATCGTAGCATTGTACCATTACGTCATATCCAAATGTGGGATTACCAGTTGCACCACCACTATGCGTAATAGCTTGTGCAACCCCTGCTGCTAAAGTAACTGTTGTAGAAAAAGATTTAGCACCTTGTGTTGCGCCAGATAAGTCAGCTATTGTTACTTTTTTATTAGTAGTACTACTAAGATCATAAATGATTAATTCATCATCTATCGCGACTTGAGAGCCTAGAGCTGATTGACCAGCTATATCTAAACCAACTACAGCAGCTTGACCTTCTCCAGTAGCACCAGACACTCCTATACCTAATTTATTATTAACTGCACTAGCAGCTACAGTAGCTGTATAATTACCTGTGGTTTCAGTACCAAGCGTTACATTTGATATACTAACAAAACCAGTGTTTACTGAGAAGTTAGCTGAATCATAACTTGATATACCAATTGTAGCAGCGCCAGCGTTTGCACCAGCTGTTGCTAAATCAGTATCAGACTGAGCAACTGCAAAATCAGTAACAACTGATTGATTAGCCGCGGCAGCAGTAACTGCGTATGCGGAATCGCCAGGTGTTAAGGGATAAGCTGAATTACCAAAGAAGTTACCAGAAGCAGAACCAGCAGCGATATATAAATCACCAACTGCAATTGCAACTCTTGTTCCACCCCATAAATAAGATCCACTGTTTGCACCAGAAGTAATTTCCCCTGTAGAAGCGTTGAAACCACCTTTAAATTCTAATAAACCAGTAACAGCAGTATCTACATAGTTTTTAGTAGCTGCATCTTGAAGGTTTACTGGATCTTTTAGATCTATAATATTATATAAAGTACCACCATTTGTACCCATTGCAACACTGCCATCAGGTACACCCCAATCATTTAATGGAATTTTAGTTGATAATGTTTTAGCATTAGTACCACCGTTTACAACTACTATATGATCAGCTGCTGCATCGTAATCCGTTATTGTAGCTACTTCATTTAAATCTAAATTAACTGTAACTGTTCTACCAGATTCAGCTGTATCAATACCAGTAGAACCTGCTATAGTAACAGTTTGACCATTGTCTACTGAACTAGAACCAGAATCACCAGCTATTGTCCAACTATCTACTAAACCACTTACTGCAGATTGAACAAAAGCAGTTGTTGCAACTAACGTAGTATCGTTACCTGAAGCTTGTGTAGTAGCAATTACACCATCGTTTAACGTGTAGTATTGACCAATTGTTTTTCTACTACCATTTGTACCACCAATAAGATTCATTGTACCACCAACAGCTGTAATGTTTCCAGAACCGTCTCTACCAACAATTGTATTAGCATTTGTATTAGTAGTAACATTTAATTGGAAAGTTACTTTATTTGCTGATTGTACAGTTTCAAAATAAGTATTGTTACTTGGAACAGCAATAGATGTTTCAAAATCTAAAACATCTCCTGATTGTATTGTATCGTCAGAACCACTATCAGCTCTAGAAATCCAACCACTATATGGAGTACCGATGTATGTTTTAATCTGAGACATGTTACCATACTTAACATTGTTGTCTCCATCTAAGAATAAGAAATCATCTGAATCAGCTAGAGTAACACTTGTTCCATTTGCCGCTGAGGCAATAACGTTGTTAGCGCCTGCGTAATCTACAGCAACTTCTGGAGTAGAAGTAGTAGGATCGTTTATAACAATACCAAGACCTGCATCAATACCTTCTACATCTCCTGTTTCATAATCTGCCCATGTACCATTTCCTAGTAATACTTTTGTAGCAGTACCACCAGCTGGAACGTAACCAATATTTGATCCTCCTGCGTAAGCCATAGAGGTAAGAGTTAATTCCCTCCCTGTAATGCTTTCTGTTAATGGTGCACCTGAAGATGTACCTGTTGCTAATGTAACACCTGTTATACCTGTGTCAGTATCTGTGTCTATATTTACCCAAGCACCTCCTGCAAAAACTTTTAGTTTGTCAGTACCGGTGTTGAAATATAACTGTCCTTCTACACCCGCTGGGTCAGAAGCTAAGTTTTCTATTCTTGGTTGTATTAATTGATTTTGATTTAAATCAATGCTTGTATAATAATTTAAAGCCATGTGTGTTTAATTTAGATATGCCTTGCCTGCAAATCCTGCAGTGAAGGTTATTACTACTTGTGTTGTTGATGTATATGCCGCGTCCCCTATTACAACTTGATTAGCTGTACTAACCACTGTAATTGAAGGAAATTTGTCTAATGTATGATTTATTGTCCAAGTTGCTGACGGTATTGCTTGGTTAAAAACAAATGTTTTGTCACCAGCATCTGCAACCCATTTTGTTCCTGTTACTGTTGAGCTTAATAATTGCCCAGCAGTACCAACAGAACCTGTGCTATCTGTAAATGTACCAGTAACCACTAAGTTACCAGCTACTGTTAACGTATTACCGTTTGGGTATGCGTTTTGAGATAATATTGAATCTCTAAGTTCTGTATCTACTCTTCCTGTTGCAGGATCAGTAATATCAAAGAACAAAGGTATTGTTAGATCAGTTCCAGGAAAGGTGTTAATTATAAACTTAGCTAAATCAGCTACCTTAAAGTTTTTTGTTGGTTGGCGCAACGTCGCGTTTCTCTCAGTTCCCAATAAAAGGTCATCGGATTCTGGAAAAGCAGTATCGTATGTATATATTATCGCCATGCGTTATTTTTTAAAATGCAGTTTTGTCTAGGATCTGGTATCTTATCTTTAATTGCATTGTACTGTTACCACCACCGCCAACTGCGCCAGATGTAGTTAGTTTTAAAGCTGTGTTTTCTGCAACTAATGCTTCTATCATAGCACAACTATAAACAGCATCAGCTGATGATTGACCAAAAGTATTAGGTAATCTAGTTTGCTGCACACTGTTTATTGATAAATTAAATGTTGCTGCAAATGTGTATGCCGGTGCTGTATAATCTAAGAAAGCGGATACAGCTAAAACTTTTATATATTTATTTGCGCCAGGTGCAGCTAATAAATCAACATCTGTTGTTTGCAACGCTGTCAACTGTGCTTTTGTAACAGTTACTGTGGTTTCTAAATAATTTTGAGTAGCCAAAGTATTAACTGCGCCGAGGTTAAATTGCACTGTTCTATTCTCTTCTGTAGTGGGATCAATTTGCGTTCCGATGATATTATCAGCTCCTGATGGTGTTACTGTTGGATACGTGTAAATTATTGCCATTTGTGTTCGTTGTTTTTGTGATTCTTGTATACTAGTTATACTTACACGTATTTTTTCTTTTTTACAACTCCCTATCCCTTATATAAGGTATATATAGTATATATTATATATATATTACTCCTATCTAGATATTATACGTAGTATAATATCATAAGGGGGAAGAGTACCTGTGTATGGAAAAGTACCGGTACCTTACGTAGTTCGAGAGTTGGTGTCCCCCCTCCTCAAAAAGTGTGCCAAACTATATAAAAATTGACTTTTTTTTGAACTTTTTCAAACATTTTGACTTTTTGTTTATAACTTTTTGACTTTTTCTCTAGACTTTATAAATTTGTATGACATAATGACATAATAATTATATGACAATGTGACACATCATGACATATTGTCCAAGACATATTGACATATTTAAATAACTAAATAAATTAACACCTTTTATTCAATACATAATACTAATAACTATTGATAATATAATAAACAAAGATATGATAATAACAACACAAAAATATCAAACAATTAATATAACTAAATTAATTAACACACTAAATTTAAATTTTATAATATTAAATAATAAATTAATATTCACACATAAAATAACAAATAAAAATATAAAAGATATTCAA
>Ga0315330_10002607_pt1 | contig 12388 bp, 12 predicted proteins | sample M140m34915metaG_FD_203453 | JGI IMG/M metagenome (GOLD analysis project Ga0315330, IMG submission 203453) | Ammonia-oxidizing marine archaeal communities from Monterey Bay, California, United States - M1 40m 34915 | ecosystem: Environmental > Aquatic > Marine > Intertidal zone | place: USA... | reverse complement strand
GGTGGCGCAGCAGGCGTCTCAGGAGCGGAGACAGGTGGCGCAGCAGGCGTCTCAGGAGCGGAGACAGGTGGCGCAGCAGGCGTCTCAGGAGCGGAGACAGGTGGCGCGGCAGGCGTCTCGGAAGTAATATCTACACTAGATGTACCTGAAGTGGAGACAGATGAATTAACTGGTTCCACATCTGTATTACTATTTTCCAAAGTATTATTAGAGGGAACCGAACTTGGTTCATTTGAGGTTGATGGAATATTATCGGTAACTACAGTTTCCTTACTTGTATCAATAGAAGATGATGTATTAACGGGATCTTCTGGAGAATTACTAGACATATATATATATTATAAGCATACATGTTTTTACATTCTTTTTTCCGCCAAATATAGATTTCTCAATTATTATCCAGAGTGAGAAATATCTACTACGTCATCCCCTTCGTTGATTGGTTGTTCATCAATACGTGAAAGAATAAAATAAAGTATATTAACACATGATTTCAATGCTAGATATCCAACGGTAATAGGTGCATCTGGATCAATAGCTTCAATCATATGTTCAGGAAGATCTTCATCTTCTTGCATATTCATACGTGTTAAAAAGTTAAGATAAAGAGGCAATGCTAATTTTATGCATCGAACCACTACTTCTCTATGAATACATAATTCGCGGGTTTCTTCTGAGTATGAAGACGCAATTACGTTTGCAATAGCTGAAATACTACTATCAGCACTTATATTTGCAGCAAGAGATTCTGCTGTGACCAAAATTGCAGCTGTTGCACAACTTGCAATATTTACTGTATCTGGAAATGTGTTTATAGTTGGTTCATTAACAGCCGTTTCATATGCATCAATTGCAAATATAGCATTTCGTACTTGATTAGGAGTAAACGGTGGAACTAAAATAATATCAGCAGGATCAGTTATTAATTTTGGAGGATGTTCGGAAGTAAGACTGTATGTAGGCTCACGCGCAGGTCTAACATCTGAAGCCGTAGCGGGTCCACATCTTGGTCTAATAGGAGGTCTTGGTGGTATATGAATTGGTATATTAATAGGTGTGGGTTCAGGTTCAGGTTCGGGTTCGGGTTCGGGTTCGGGCTCGGAATCTGATTCATAGTTTGGACCCACATATGTACATTTTTTTTTATGTATGCATAGACTTTGTCTATGTTTATATATCTTACCGCAATAGCATCTATGAGATGTTCGAATAAGACTATCTTTTGGTAAAGGTTCGGCTACAAATCCAGATGATATGATTTTATTTGCATAATTTTCATATTCATCTATTACGGACATACTATATGTGTGTTTTTTTGTGAGAAGATGTTTTTGAAATACCTTCTTTTTGATTGTTCTAAATTTACATACAGAACAATAGTATGATGATGGTGATGTACTATTGTCAATAAATTCAGACAACGTATCATCGGAATTAGCAATGGTGGGTGTGTCGATTTTCGTATTATCGTTTTCTGTCAACATTTTATTCTACTATCTAAAGAGAATAAAATGTTGCATTTAAATGCTTTTTAACAAATAAAAATACAATATATTATTTATTATGGTTATTTTTAAGATGTAAATAAATTATTCATATTCTGCACCTCAATATTATTGTTTGATGGTAGTAATAAGAGTTTTGATTGAATATCATCTCGAAGCCTTACTGAGTATGTCTGTTGAATATTGTTACGTCCAATACGTCCAATTGATTGTATTGCCTTTTGTTGTGTAAGAGCGACATCCTTTCCTAGATATCCATGACAAAACTGATAATTAGTTCCGTAAATGTAGTCGCTGGATGCAATAATCAGATAGAGGCGTTGTTCATCTGCCATACGTTTCATGATTTCCGTATAAGATTGGCTGTTATGATTTGCAAATACTCCTATTCCCATAAGCAGTAGGATTTTCCAAGTATCATTTACACCATCAATTGCCATAATTTGGCATATTACCTCGTTACTTATATCGCTTGTAAACCCCTTACTAGTTTTAGGGTCTTCTGCCCATCGCGTTGCATGTGGAATCTTGTTAGGGACAAATATTTCTTCTAATTCAATATTCTTGATCATCTCATATAGCATATTACGTTCTTGATTGAGTTTACCTAGTGTGGTTCGACTGTCATCAAGATCATGTGAACTTGAACTATCTGTATTCTTTTTCCCTTTTTCTGAACGAGACCTACCTGATTTATGTCCTCCAGTATCTGTATTTGATATTGCATCGTCTAGTTTTTCAGTTAGTGTTTCTAATCGCTCTTCTACGTCAGCAATTCGTTCACTTAATGAGTTATTGAAATTAATACGTTCCATAATGACTGTTAATATAGATGCAGGAATATATGACTGTTTAAGGTAGAACTTAGCGATTTTTTCAAGGTCATCAGTCAAGAAGAGGGTAGGTCCATCTGTCAAAGTATATGCATCTCTTGTTGTTATATAAACTCCTGGGTTAGAAGATGAAGATGTCGACACTACTGGTGCAATAGATTTAGACCCTATAGGATTTATACTTTCTGACCGAGTTAGGGGGTTTCCATGATTTTTATTTATTTGTATTTTAGAATTATTTGCATTTGAAAATACAGTAGTTCCTGGTCCAATACTATGTGATTTGGTAATACGAACACCAGAACTATCTAAACCAGAGTTTGTGGAAAGTTTTGGAGTACGAAGACCTCGAATTCCCATACATATAGCACCCCAGCAACCTGCAGTAGTATTAAGTATTGTATGAATATAATGTAGTTTTACGTTTGTCATTGTTACATCAGATAGTTCTGTAAACTTACGTGAAATAGTATGAGATGAACGTATGTAATTATTTTTTTCTATAAACTGAATGAAATTAATACATTCTTCTAAGTCGAGGTATCTGAGTAATGTAGGATTTTCTAAACAGTGTCGCGCAGAGGCGCATATAATTTCAGGGTCGTCTTTTGTAAGATAATGAGGCATTACACAGTATCCAGCTTTATCAATTAATGGAATTGTTTTTTTACAGTCGTAGCTGTTAATTGTAGTTAGACATGATTCGTTCATTTCACTTCCAAATCGTGTATCAAAGTCATTTATAGTTTCAGTAATTTTATCAGCATTTGGAAGAGTAGCAGACGATAATACTACGTTAGGAATAATGTTTTTGCTCCATAACTCATGAATATGTTCATGAAGGGGGTGTTCTGGAGTATCTAGACCAATAGTAGGTTCGTCCCAGAATGTAAGAAGGTTGTCAATAGGATTGAATGCGCGCATATAATACATCGCACATAAGTAAGATTTTACATCACAAATCATAATCTGAACTTTTTCTCCTGCACTATTGTCTACCTTCCATATTTTACCAGTTTTAGGATGTGTGGAAAACACAGATGCTGCAGCATAATGTAGTCGAATATCATCTGCACTATCGCAACCGAATGCGAATGCTATTTTACGCCCTACACTAATCGCACTTTTTGCAAGGGCCAGACCTACGTGTCGCGCAGCACACACAAATATGACAGCATATCCTTGTGAAAGTGCAAGCGGTGTTAGTGTTTTTCCAGTGCCCGTTGGTGCTATATAAAGTACTAAGTTGGCTGAGGTTGGTGTAGTAAAACTATCAAGTTTACTCTGTGCATCGTTTCGTACCTTTTCTGCATCATAGAATAGTTCGTCATCGTCCCCCTGTTCTGCTTTTATAAAATCTGCTTCGGTAAGTTTATATGTTGATTCAGCATCTAAATATTCGGCTAGGCGTTCTTTCATAGTAGGATTTTGTAATTTTTGAAATATATCTCGTTGATGACTATATAAACTAGTGTCTTCGTTGTGAATAAGCATTTTATTTTTTTCAATCACGTTATGTGCATCTAGAACAAATTTTTGAATTTCTATGCTATCTGCATGTCGTTCGAGAATAGTATCAATACATTTAAGAACGTGAGTATTTATTCGCAGGACAAAGTTGTTGCGAAGGTTATGCAAGGTAAAATAATCAATATGAAATTCTTTATTTTTAGTATGACATTCACAAATGTTACGCATAAGTTCCAATAATTTGGTTTCATAAATATTAAATACTAAAATATTATCTGCCTTATTAAGGTTGATCTTCATAAGGTCTCCTTTTTTCATTTTCACTTTGCGTATATTAGGAAGCAATGTAGGGTCAATTGAACGCACTGTATTTTCAAAATATTCTTGAAATAAGTAGTCATCGAGACCATCTATTGTATCTGAAAGATTAATATGGGTTGCAAGAGACTTATTATGATTTGTTTTAATCCATAGGTCAGTATATCCACTCATAATCAGTTTGATCACTCGAGTTTCTTCTGGTCGCAAGGGGATCTCAATCGAGTCCCATTCTGTCTTGTTTAGTTTTACTTGTGAGAAGTCCATGGTGTTGTATTACTTTGTAAAGTAGTATATAGGTATGATAGATAATTATACTTAGATTTTATTTCAATTTGTGTCGATGTAATTATTTGTAGATATAACTACTCCAGATAGAATTGATCCCTCTATAGAATAAACTGTATAAACATATTCACTCATACTATAATATACACCAAAGATCCATTATGTCAATCTCACTAGTACAAAAGGCACCCATTATCTCTATTGAAGGAAACATTGGTTCAGGTAAATCTACATTGATGGCAAAACTCAAAGATGTGTTCTCAGATATGCCTCACGTGGTCTTCCTACAAGAGCCTGTTGATGACTGGAACACTATCCGAGATGATGATGGTTGTACTATGTTAGAGAAGTTTTATGGAAATCAAGAAAAGTATTCATTCTCTTTCCAGATGATGGCATATATATCTCGCCTAGCAACCATTCGTAAGGCAGTTCGAGAAAATCCTGATTGTGTATTTATATCAGAACGATGTCTTCATACAGACAAATATGTATTTGCTAAGATGCTTTATGATGACAAAAAGATAGAAAGTGTGGATTATCAAATATACAATAAATGGTTTGACACATTCATTGACGATTTTGATATTACCAATATTGTATACATAAAAGCCGACCCAAATATGTGCTTGGAACGCGTTGCGAAACGCGGACGCGATGGAGAAGGAGGCATTCCTATAGAATACCTACAATCATGTGGAGAATACCATAATAACATGATGCTAGAAATGAACTGTAATATTCATGTGCTAGACGGTAATGTAAATATCAATACATCACCACAAACTATCGACACATGGATTTATCGCATCACCAATATTGTTGAAGAAGTGTATAAAGATATCACTGACAATATCAATTGCAAATCTACACGATCTTCATATTCAGAAAGTGATAGTGTAAAATCAAAAATAGATTAGTAAATCAAAAATACAATAATATTCGTGTTAGTTTCTATACTTCAAGGGTGTAATTCGTTGTGTATTTCGCTAATACTTTTTTCTCTTATTATTAATGCAGTCGCAGCGCATGACAACTCTAATAAAGGTTGTATATGCATATAATTGGCTGCATTAATAATATCATATAACATGTCTTTATTTTTTACCGTTTCTATAAAGACAGCGTACCAGTTCTGAACCACGTCACCTATATGAGGTGTAATAAGTGGTTTTTCAATAGTCAACATAGGATCGGTATGGTAATGTTGCATGAAGTCAATAACCATACTTAACACTTTGCTATTTACACGTAAGATAGGAATGGGTTCACTCTCTTCATCTTCTATAGTACAATCATCTGTCATCGTTCTAATGAATACACTTAAGTTTGCAACTATGACAGGAAGTGTAAACCTGACATTGTCATTTGCAATAAGAATTACATCACGAGTAGAATTACTCATTGTTGACATAGTAGATATGTTATATAACTATCTACTATATCGGTTATATGTATATAAATCAATTTTGATGAAATTATTACATAAGTAGCGGATGTGATTTGGTTGTCGATAATCCTAATGTTTTTACTGAACGATATTTATATAAATCAGAGCATTTGCTTGTGGTCGGAAATGATTCAGAACCGTATACTTCTTGTAATAGTAGCCATTCAAAAATGCCTCCAAGGTACACATGTACATTGACAAACCCAAACTTTGTTAACTGTTCATATTTTTTGATCAATGTAGGGTCAGTTGAATTACGACCATATACGATAATATGATGAGACTTGTTTGATGAAATTAATTGGTTCATAACACTTTCTTCAGAAAAGGCACTTAGTGTGCCTGTAATAAGACAGTCTTGTTCCGTAGGTGGAAGTGTATTAATTAATGTGAATGCATGACTATTTTTAAGAACTGTATCCATAATGTCTTCAAATCCTATTTTTGGAACAGAATGTAAACCACCCATAATTAAATATAAATATATTACTTAATCATATTACCTACTATTTATACGATAATGTTTCAAAAACAGTATCATACACATAAAAATGAGATATCTAAGAAAATGATACTACAATTTCTACATTCTCCGTCTTGATAGTTTTTGTAGCGGAAATGGATAGTTCTTCACGTTTCTTTCGAGTTTTGGAACTAGAATTATTCCCTCCTCCTACATCAGGTTTTTCACGTTTCTTCGAGGTGCTATTTCGACTGTTCATATCGGTTTCGATCTCATCGTAATGTTGTTCAATGTATTGAATGATATTAGATTCAATAATCCATTTGAAAAAGTTTAACTGACCAATAGTGGTTTGGACAGATGAATTGGCTGTATATGGTATGCTTATGCGGTCCCACCGACAAAATGGATCAAATCTCTTCTTTGAATATGCCTTTAACTTAAGTTTGTAATCTGTATACACCTTGAACCGACGATCCATTGAACCGATATCTGGGTCACCCTCTATATTGTAGACTGTGTAGTATTTCTTTGCATAATTCGTAACAAACCAGTCGACAATTCGAAGAGACACGCGAGTTTCTCCAGCAACTACACGTAACATTGTTCGCAAGTTATCGTTACTATTATAAAATGTGAGTAGATTGGTCATTAATAGGTCATTTTGCGTAGAATATGCGCTCATATAGTTATATACACTACCACATTGTGACATCTTTATATTATTGAACTGTTTCAATAATAACTAGTAGAAATAAAATAAGTATGTATAATATAACATCATTTTCTATGCAACTTAAATCACCTACCCAATTATGCACGCCTGCACAGATATATTTAGGTATGTCACTCTTATCCACCATTGGTTTCTCTGCAACTTCTACCGAACTCCTCGCCACTATATGGCATTTATTCATGAACCTGGTATGGACATACTTTCTCAACTTTTTATGCGATAAAGGACACTCAGGTATTTCTTGGTTCCTCATTCTTTTTCCATTCCTTATTGTTCTAGGAATTATGCTTACACTTCTTCACATAATGCGCAAAGCAAAATCTGTTAAGACTGCATCAGATGATAAGACATCAACTGGTTCAACTGCAACAGCAACTAGTGCTGCAGCGGCTGCTGCTAGAAAAGCAGGAGCAACACAAGCAGAAGGTATGGCTATGTATGGTCGTATGTAAACAAGTTATAATAAATCTTTTAGTTTCTGGATAACATCACTGGTTAAACTTTTAGGAAACTCAATATGGAAACGAATTATTAAATGTCCCTTTGTGTCTCCACGTGGTATTCCCATATTAGGAATTACTTTGGTATACTCAGGGACAACAATGCTTCCTTCTTGATTTGTGATAGTATAGGTCTTCCCATTCAAATACTTTAATTCAAATGAAAATCCACAAAGAGCATCTTTCAAAGAAATTTTCTTATCAACCATAAGGTCAAGTCCATTTCGGATATATTCGCTGTCGTTACGCACCTGAATGAGAACCTTCAAATCTCCTATACAATTGTCGTGTATGATGTTGCCCACATCCTTCACGACAATAGTCTCATTGTTATCTATTCCTTGAATTATGTCTACGTAAATTTTCGTGGTTTCAGTTCGCTTGACGCCGCCTTCGAGAACCCATCGTTCATAATCAACTGGAATCTTTCCACCAGTCAAAACAATATCGATGTCGACCTCAATACGTTTTGTAATTGCTGTTGGTTTCGTAGAACCCATATTCATGTTGACAGGAACTCCGTTATGAAACATTGCAAAGTTCATTTTCCCACCAGGCATATCACCTGGTGACATGCCTCGAAATGGAAATGGAAATGCATTCATACCTCCCCCCATATTTCCTGATGCTCCACCCATACCAAAAAGGTTCGTAAATACCTCTTCCATGTTATTGAAATTTGGCATTGCATTATGATCCATTCCTAGCGACTGTGATAAATCATATTGTCGTTTCTTTGTAGGGTCACCTAATGTATCATATGCCTCACCAATCCTCTGAAACATTTTTGTACTTTCTTCACTGTTATGGTTTCTATCAGGATGGTGCTTGAGAGAAAGTCTATGATATGCCTTTTTTATCTCGGATGCAGTTGCGTCATTACTAAGAGATAGACGTTCATATAAATTATCGGACATAAATCAACAATATATTATACTATTCATAAAAAATATACTTAAATCGTTATATATTTAGTAAATTTCATTCATGCATTCCTATTAGTTGGAATATATGAATAATCTAACGTTTGTGTGTGCGACGTGTTTTTCTTGTATTCTTTTTACGTTTTATAGATACACGCTTATGTTTCTTAGTTTTCTTAATACGCTTCTTTTTTCTTCTTTTCATCCCCCCTCTAAGAGTTGAATCTTTCTTACCAGATTCATTGTACTTTTTTATATTTGCAACTATTTCTGGGTGGTCTTTTTCTAATTTATTATATGCATTTTCATTGTGTCTCTCTACATTTGTTCTTATCGAATTAAGTGTTTCTTCAATCTCTCTTGCACTTATTTTCACAGTCAAATCTTTCAACCACATATAATTTATTTGGGAAACACCGAATGCCATGTTGTGTTTTATTATATTTCTTAATTTAAATGAATTAGTATCGGTATCTTTGACTGTTATAGAATGCTTTTGTGTCCATCCAAAATCTATAAGTAACATGTGTGGTAATAAATCATTAACTTCATTATCTTCATTCAGAGTTGGAGGCGGAATCGGTGGCGGAATCGGTGACATGGCATCAGCATTGTGTCCTGGTTCGACTGCCGCATTTGGTGGTACAGGAGGTACGATGTTGCCAGCACTATCTTCATTATCTCCATCACTACCTGGATTTTTTCTTTTTTTATTACTATTTGAATACTGTTTTTTTTGATTAATAAGAATATTAGAAAGTGAATAATCATTATGCACATAACCCAAATCATAAAGTTGAATCAACTTAAATGCAGCCATAAACGCATATCTTTTACCAATTTCTTTACCTTTTGGGGTGTCTTCTAAGTTGTTAATACAATTAAACATTGTAATATAATCTGTTGTGTATCCCATTGCGATTATACCCATACCTAATTTAGGGTTTTTTTTAAACATATTATTAATATTTGGGTGATTAAGCCAATTGGCAATAATATGACTCTTGTCGTTATCATATATTCCTGAATAGACTAATGGAGGACATATTGGATCTAAATAATTATTTGATTTCTTAAATATTTCTGTATGTAAATCACGTTCATCATCAAGTTCAAAATTAAAAGAAGAACGAACAAAACGACCATCTTTTAAGTCTAAACGTTTACGCTTAGGTAGTAAACTAAAATTATCATCATAATCCTCATGATATTCATCAATTGTTGGATCATACTCATCAGGCGTTGGCAACATAGGCATAACTTTCCAAAATATTTTTGTGCATCTTTCCAATGTTCCATCTTGAGATAACTGTCTGTATGGTGTTCCTGGACTATCATTTGTAATTTCCCAACCCATACCACTTGCACCATTTGTAATATATTCTCTTTTAGGTGAATATGTGTTATACTTAGACATAAAAGCATTCATTCCATCACGAATAGTTTTTGGTTCATCTAAAATTATATTCATACTAATACGAACTCCTATATATTATAGACATATTTTTTTTACATAATTGTAATAACATACAAAATACGTTGTATTCTCTCTTCATGTGCAATAATATAAATAGATAGACTTATGCACTATAATATCCAATATATCCAATATATGCTTTTTGTCAATAAATATAAACCTACGACAATTGATGATTTTAAGTTATCTAATTCAATAACAAGTACAATAGAAACAATTATAAAATCAGAACACATTAATATGCTTATTGTAGGAGGTATGGGCACTGGAAAATCAAGCATGATACATGCAATCATTCGGCAATATTATGGTGAATATTACAATACGCATGAGTTTCATCAAAACGTTATGTTTATCAATAATTTGCATGAACAGGGTATCAGTTATTATAGAACAGATATCAAAACATTTTGTCAAACTAGTAGTGTAATCAACTCGAAAAAAAAAATGGTTGTTATAGATGATCTTGACCTTATCCCAGAACAGAGCCAACAGGCCTTTCGAAACTGTATAGACAAATACGGACACACTGTATGTTTTTTATCTAGTTGCAGCAATAATCAAAAAGTTATTGAGAGTATTCAGTCAAGGTTGGCTATTATAAAATTACCTCCTATAACACAAACTATTATGAAGTCAATATTTGATAATATTGTTACTACCGAAAATATTAATATTACTACAGAGGCTAGACGATTTATCATATCACTTTGCAACTCTACTATAAAAATACTCATTAATTATATAGAAAAATGCAAACTCATAAACTGTGAAATAACATACGACGTCGCACAAAACATATGCAGCGACATCGACCTAAAAACATTTGAAAACCTTACAAAATCAATACTATCCAAAAACCTAAATAAATCCATACGAAGTTTATACTCGATTTATGATGATGGATACTCTGTTGTGGACATATTACATAATTATTTTGCATTCGTAAAAATTACTTCATTACTAAATGAAAACCAAAAGTACCAAATTATACCGTTCCTTTGCAAATATATAACTGTTTTTCATGAAATACATGAATGTGACATTGAACTTGCATTATTTGCAAATAATTTAGTAACTGTACTATCATAACTCTTGACAATACATATATTTTACCCATTCAAAATCAAAAAATAGTATTAACATACTTTAGTTAGATTACTAAGTAAAACATAAATTAATAATGCCTACATTTGTATTCAGACAACATCTAGAACCACAAATATTCAAAGACTTTCTTGAACCTATATGTATAAAAACATCTACTCATTACGTAATCAATTATGAAACACTTAAAAGAGCAAGATATAATACACATTATGATGACTTTATAGAGTTACTAAGACCATATTATTACCCGTCCAAACAGCATTACATTAACGGATCAATTGAATACAAAAGATTTCTTACTATTCTACGACAAATATGCACTTATAATAATTTTGCATATACATCTACTACAGTTTATGACAGAGCAAAAGCATCACTAGAATACAAAATATATTATGAAGGATTTTGCGATCGTGACACTTAACTAGATACAGATGATGATGCTTCAAAGGAAGCTGCAATTCTATCACCCAAATAATTCGGTTTCACACCCCAAACAGGAGCGTTTGATGGGACCTGCCAATAAGCAATCCATTCAGGTTTCTCAGCATCCGACGTTGGAACCGACCCTGAAACATTCGCATCTGGAATGTTTGCAATCAACAAATATTTACCAACTATCGTATTTGACTTTAGAACTTGGTGCCCAGAAAGGCGAGCGAACCATGCATATTTACTTCTCGACAACACATCTTCGGACGGAATATAAACACCATATGCATGTGTTGTTAAATCCAAATAATTATTGGATAAAAGATCTTCAATCATTATTGAACGACCATTCTTGTCACGAACACCAATAAGAGATGCGTCCACTTTGATGATGCGCTGGTTTGCAGCGCACCACTCACTCACATCACCCATAAAATCCGCCTGCGCGGTTTTATCCGTCTCGGTCAAATTCTCCATATACATAGCCAATGCACCCATCTCAGAGTTTCCTGCAGGTGCACCCATAATGTTAGGATCTGCTATATACTCACGTGTAGAAAACGTCACACTACGATTGCGATTCTCAGCAATAAACATACTTTTAGAATTAGACGTCCCATTCGTATACATCTCTATAAGGTCACGTAAACACAAAAATGATGGAGGAACCGTCATACCACCATAGATATGTAACAACTTTGTTACACCTAGACGTCGAACATGGTCAGCCACTGGATTAGACAAACGAGCGTCAGCATACTTCCAATCAGGCATCAGACGCACAAAACTTTTATCATCCACCAAACAAATATGAAAGGATTCCTTGCAATGATGGATTATGCTTTTCACAGTCAAATACATATATGGCTGGTTCAAATCGTAA
>Ga0315330_10002605_pt1 | contig 12389 bp, 12 predicted proteins | sample M140m34915metaG_FD_203453 | JGI IMG/M metagenome (GOLD analysis project Ga0315330, IMG submission 203453) | Ammonia-oxidizing marine archaeal communities from Monterey Bay, California, United States - M1 40m 34915 | ecosystem: Environmental > Aquatic > Marine > Intertidal zone | place: USA... | reverse complement strand
CCAAAGCACGTCGCTATTTCGCTCAATGGAGAACCTACCCTCTACACTCGCCTGAGCGAATACATGGACCTGTGCCACAAGCATGGCATGACCACCATGCTGGTAACCAACGGCACCCTCCCCAAGGTGCTCGAGAACCTCGATACCCTGCCAACCCAACTTTACGTCTCAGTGGACGCCCCGAACAAGGAAGTGTTCGACCAAGTTTGTCGTCCAAAATGGAACAGCGGAGCGTGGGACCAGTTTGAGAAAACCATTGACTTGATGCCCTCCCTTGACACTCGAATCGTCTGCCGACACACGCTGATGAAAGGCGTGAACATGAGCGACGCTCACATCGAGGAATTCGCGGCTTTGGACAACCGAGCTGACCCGGATTTCATCGAAAACAAGGGGTATGTCTACGTCGGTCATAGCCGAGAAAACTTGGCCATGGAGAACATGCCAACCCATGACGACATCATGGATTTCTCGAACAAGATCGCTCCCCTCACCGCCCGAAAGGTCCTCTCTGATTCACGCCCGAGCCGTGTGGCATTGGTGGGCACAGAAATTACGCCGATCCCCATCCCAGAACCGACGATGTTCTTCCCCGAGGACCTCGGCATTGCTCCATCGATCAAACATCTCCCCGTGCTCTCGTGAAATTCCGTGAAGCATGGCCATAGACGCTCTTAATACCATGAACAAACGGTTAAGTGCGACTGGTGCGACCAAAACACATGGGAAAGAAAGGCGTCCTTTTGATGAACGTCGGAACTCCCGATGAACCGACCATCGCTTCGGTCAAAACCTACCTGAGGGAGTTTTTGCTGGACCCCGATGTCATCGACATCCCTGCTCCATTGCGCCATCTACTCGTTCGAGGCATCATCTTGAGAACACGCCCGAAGAAAATTGCCCCCCTCTACCAAAAAATCTGGATGGACGAGGGTTCGCCGCTCCGTGTTTACTCCAAGCGGGTCACCGACAACCTCGCTGAAATCAACGACGATATTGACTTTGAATTCGCCATGCGCTATGGCAACCCGAGCATACGACATGGGCTTGAAAAGCTCAGAGAAAGGGGCGTTGAAGAATTGCTGCTGCTGCCGATGTTCCCCCATTACGCACAAGCGACCACCGAGTCCTCACTCAAGCACGCTCACAAGCAACTCGCCAGCCTCGGATGGACTCCCACGCTCCTTGAAATGGGCCATTTTGAAACCGCAGAGGAGTTCATCCGTCCACTTGCCGAATCGATTCGGCCTCACCTCTCGGACGACACCCATCTGTTGTTTTCCTACCACGGCCTGCCAGTGTCCCACGTCAAGCGAATTGATTCATCGAAGAAACACTGCCAAAGCGTCGCTAATTGTTGCACCGTCAAATGCGAAGCGAACAGCCTCTGCTACGGCCGCCACTGCTACGAAACGACCATCGCTGTCGTAGAACGCCTTGGGTTGAAGCCTGACCAGTGGTCCTTGAGTTATCAAAGCCGAATCGGGCCGGTGAAATGGCTTGAACCCTCCACCACCAACATGGTTGAAGCGCTCGTGAACAAAGGCATCGAAAAAATGGCCATCGTGGCCCCAGCCTTCCTCGCTGACGGGCTTGAAACGCTGGAAGAGCTTGACATTGGAATCCGGGAAGAATTCATGGAGCACGGTGGGAAGGAATTGAAAGTCATCAACTGCCTCAACGACGATGAGCAGTGGATAAAGGGCCTTGAGCAACTGATTCGCAGAGAATTTGACGCCGTTGTGGCCTAGAACACATCGGCGATGCGTTCAGCCTCGGCCACCACGTGAGTGATGGAGACCCCACTGTAGAACCACCCTGCTCGGGTGAATGTCGGGTTTGAAACCTCCAACGACGCCATGTATCCGGGAGCGTAAGAAGGAATACGGCGCTCTCCGATCTTCTCAAAGACGACGGGGTCAGCCTCGCAAAGGTAGGTCCGCAACGAGCGCTTCACGTCCTCCTCGGTCGCTCCACGTGCCACGGGGGACATCAATCGAAAGAGTCGATGCCCCTTGGGCGCCCTTGGTGAAGCGTGAACATCGCTCTCATGCAGAACACCACTGATGGGCGCTTCTGGGTCTGGAATGAGCGTCCCATACCCCACCGGAACCGAACGTGAATCTTCCTCGGTGAACCCCACGGCATAGACATTGAGGTGGGAGAATTCAGTCGTTTTACGACGCAGAGGGGCGCACCAAACAATGGAAGAGAGCGGTTGTTGTTGCTCCTCAGCCAACGCTTCGGGCGTGGTGATGTCAACTCCGAAGGAAATTTGGACGTTGTCAAGGGCTTCCAGGGCGCTCACCAAGGCGTCAACCAGTGTTTGCATCCCACCGTTCAACGAGGCCGTCGTCCCTTTTTGAGGCGTGAACAAAGGGTAATTTTGCATCATTTTGCGTTTGACCTTTGACCATTTGATGGGCGGTTCATCACCGAACCGTGTCATGGATGGCATCAAAAAATCCGCATCAACGTTGCGTGAGACATCGTTCACAATGCCAAGCGTCATGGCGTCAGCGACGGTTGGAATTGGTATGGCTTCAGCGACTGATTTCTGGCCTTGGCGGGAAGAACGAACCCCTCCTATGACCTTGAACAACCCCTGTTGGAGCACCAGCCAAGGTGAGAGTTTTCGGCGTCGACCTCCCGTGTGAATCCAACGGGTAGAGGCAGCGGGATTGGACGGTTTGAACTTGGTCTGAAGGCCGAGGTCGTCAATCAATCTCCAAAATGAGGGATGGGCCCGAGTAGCGTTCACCGCCACATCACACATCCATTCTCCTTGGTTCCACGTCTCAATCGTCCCACCGCAACGGTCGCTTTTCTCAAGAAGTTAAATCTGAAAATAGGGCCGTTTCATCGCCAACCGGTAAGCGACGCACAAGCCCGAGAGCCCTGCACCAACCACCATGACGGTGTTCGCTTTTGTTAGGCCTTCAGCGAGCATAAGCGGGCGACGAAGTTCGTCGCCGTACCGAGTCCACTCATCGACGGAAAACACACCATCACCTGTTGAGCCAATCCACTGGTTCACGCAGCACCTCAAGCAAGGTGGCCTCTGGGGATCCGGATTCGACCTCATGACCGTACTCCCAACGAGCCGTCAGCGGGAGTGACATCAGGATGCTTTCAATGCGCCCGTTGGTGGTCAAACCAAACTTTGTTCCACGGTCGTAGACAAGGTTGAATTCAACGTACCTGCCTCGTCGCACCTGCTGCCAGAGCTTCTGCTCAGAGGTGTATTCCATGCCTTTTCGCCGTTCAAGGATGGGCATGTAGGCATCAAGGAAGTTCGAGGCGCTGTCCTCAACAAAAGCGAAGCATGCTTCCTTACTGACGGCTCGAAGGTCGTCGAAGAAAATGCCACCCACACCGCGACGTTCACCTCGATGCTTGATGTGAAAATAGGTATCACACCATTGCTTGAAGGCGTCATAATCAGCGACCTCGTGCCGGTCACACGCCGCTTTGAGTACCTGATGAAAATGAACAGCGTCTTCCTCAAAAAGATAAGACGGGGTCAAGTCCGCACCGCCGCCAAACCACCAACTCCCCTCAACCGTTCCCTCGCCTCGCTCAAAGTAGCGGTAGTTGGCGTGGACCGTTGGAGCCATCGGATTGTGGGGGTGGAAGACCAGACTTATTCCAGTGGCAAAGAATTCCAAATCGTCGCCCTCCAGGTCATGGCCGCCGCCCATTTTTGCAGCGGCTTCTGGACTCAGCGTGCCTTGAACAACGCTCACATTGACGCCTGCTTTTTCAAAAAGGGAACCCCCCGAAAAGACACGGCTTCGGCCACCGCCACCTTCCTCGCGTGTCCACTCATCTTCCCGATACGGAACCCCGTCAACCGCTTGAACGGCTGCACAAATGATGTCTTGGAGGCGATGGACCATGTCCACCATGGTTTGCCTCATGCCGAGTCACCCGTGATCAAGCGCAACACGGCCTCAACGCAGTCAATTTGGGCGCCGGGTGCAAAACCATGACCGAGGTTAAACACGTGTCCCGGAGCCTGACCTGCTTCATCCAAAACGCGCTGCGCTGCGATTGTGGCAGCCTCAGGCGAGCCATGCATTCGGGACGGGTCAAGGTTGCCTTGGAAGGCAAATTGGTCGCCGTGGGCTTCTCGATTGGCCCTCAAGTCGTCACGCCAATCAAGCGAGACAGCATCGATGTCCAGTGAACGAATGAGGCCGTGGAGATGGCCGCTTCCTTTGGCGTAGTGAATCAGTGGCACTCGGCGTTCTGCCTTTTCTCGGAAGACCTCGATGGCTCGCTGCGTTGCGGGAAGGGCAATCGCTCGATAATCGTCAACTGAGAGCAAGCCAGCCCACGTATCAAACAGTTGAACAGCATCAGCTCCGCCGTGGTTCACCTGGTCAGCAAGCAGGTCCCCTACGGCATCGGCCATACGAAACAAGACGCGCTTGGATGATTCAGGATCCGAGAAGACCTTGGCCCGAGTGTTGTGAAATTCTTTGTCGCCCGTTCCACCTGCAAGAAGGTAGAGGGAGGTGGTCCAAGGGCATCCAGCGAAGCCAAGGCGGGCAATGTCGGTGTTGTCTTCGCCGATGGCTTTGAGCGCATCAGCCGCCCACGGTGCGTGTTTGCGAGCCGAGAAGGTCGTCCAATCATCCACTTCGTCAAAGGTGAATGGGTCAATGCGAATGCCACCACCGTACTCAACATCGTAGCCAAAGGCGGGGAGCGGGGTGAGAATGTCGCTGAAAACGATGGCAGCATCGAGCGTGCCATAGCGTTGGATGGGCTGCATGGTGATGTTCGTGCAAAGGTCGAGGTCTTGACATCGTTCCCAAAAGGAATGTTCAGCCGCTAGTTTGCGATATTCGGGGAGATGACGCCCGGCTTGACGCATGAACCAAACGGGGGTGCGGTCAACGGGTTGACGGTGCAGGGCCGCCACAATCCGCTCTTTGCCGTTCATGTTCACCACTCCAGATTGGACAAGGCATCGTCCATTGCTTCAACCATTCCCAGAATATGGCTTTCATCGTGCGAGGTTGAAATGAATCCAATTTCATACGCTGAGGGCGCTAGCATGTAGCCGCGCTCCAACAGTGCACGATGGACATCGGCATAGAGGGAAGCGGCGTCTTTTGGAATCTGGTCGGCGCGAACCGCAGGTGTCCCGTCCCCGGGAGAGAGCCAGAACAGGCTTTCTCGCCGCACCATCCGCATCGGGTGTCCGTGCTTTTCGAAGACCAAACCAAGTCGCTCTTCAAGCAACGCACCGAGGCGCTCCATGTGCTGATAGGCATCGTTGGTCAGCAGGTCAAGGGTCTTTGCTCCTGCGGCCATGGCGAGTGGGTTTCCAGAAAGCGTTCCGGCTTGGTACACGGGACCAAGAGGTGAGAGTTGTTCCATGATTTCACTCCGAGCGCCATAGGCACCCACGGGCAGGCCACCACCAATCACTTTGCCAAGGGCGGTCAAATCGGGCGTCACACCACACATGTCGCCGTAGCTGCCCTCTTGGAAACGGAAACCACTGATGACTTCGTCGAAGATGAGAAGCGCACCGTGTTGGTCGCACAAGGTGCGAAGACCGTGAAGAAATTCTGGGCGTTGGACCAAGAGCCCGTTGTTGGCAGGAAGGGGCTCGATGACGACCGCAGCAATTTCGCTACCGTGCTCGTTGAACAGGTATTCAACCGCTTCCAAATCATCGAGCGGACAGATGAGGGTCGTGGCGACGGTGTCGTGTGGAATGCCCGGGCTGCTGGCGATACCAAACGTGGCCAAACCGCTTCCTGAAGACACCATCAAAGAATCCACATGGCCGTGATAACATCCCTCGAATTTGACCAAAATGTCCCGCCCTGTGTAGCCGCGAGCCAGACGAACGGCGCTCATGACCGCCTCTGTTCCTGACGACACGAACCGAACTTTGTCCATGTGAGCAAAACGCTGTTTAACCCGCTTGGCCAATTCAATTTCACCGAGGTGGGGTGCCCCAAACGAGGTGCCGTTGAGCATTTTCTCGTGGACGGCCTCAATGATCTCGGGGTGTGAGTGGCCGTGAATGAGTGGGCCCCATGACTGTACAAAGTCGACCAGAACGTTTCCATCAACGTCAGTGACATGAGCCCCGGATGCTTTTTCAAAATAAATCGGGTTTCCGTGAACGGATTTGAACGCCCGAACCGGTGAATTCACACCCCCGACCAAGTGCGACAAGGCCTCATTATGCAATTCGTCGGATTTGGTACGGTCCATGCTGTCCCCTCACGCAATCCATTTCTTCCTCGCCGCTTCTCTGGCGTGGTAGGTAACGATGATGCTGGCGCCCGCTCTTTTGAACGCTGTCAGTACTTCAAGGACCATGGCTCGATGGCCGTCGTCATCGTTTCGTGTGTTCATGACCATGGCGTATTCCCCACTGACGTTGTACACAGCGACAGGGCGAACCACCGTGTCGGCGATTTTTCGAACCACATCAAGGTAAGGAAGACCGGGTTTGACCATGATGATGTCAGCCCCCTCAGATTCGTCAAGATTCGCCTCCAATATCGCCTCTTCATAGCCCGACCTCGGGTCCATTTGGTGCGTGGCTCGGTCGCCAAATTCCGGGCTGGATTGAGCGGCATGACGGAATGGACCGTAGAAGGAAGAAGCGTATTTTACGGAATATGAGAGAAGACCGGTGCTGGTAGCTCCAGCGGCTTCCAGAGAGGAACGAATGGCTGAGACGCGCCCGTCCATCATGTCCGAAGCGCAGACATAATCGGCGCCTGCCAAGGCGTGAGATACAGCGATTTTGCAAAGCACATCAACCGAAGCATCGTTGACCACCTCTCCCTCGTGAACCAATCCACAATGACCGTGGTCGGTGGCCGTGCATAAGCACACATCCGTCATGACGACGATGCTATCGCCATGGACCGCTTTGATTTCGGTGATGGCTCGATGAAGATGGGAACTGGCATTGTGGGCTTCGCTAGCTTCAGCGTCCTTGCATTCGGATGACACCACTCCGAACAACATCACGGCGCAAATCCCGTGGGCTGCGTCTTCCTCAATCGTTTTCAGAAGTACATCCACGGATTGCTGATGAATGCCGGGCATGCCGTGAATGGGGTCATCAATGCCTTCACCCTCAACCACGAAATGAGGTTGGACGAGGGAATCGATCATGCGATCGCTGAACAACAATTGGCGACGAGCAGCCGTCCAACGGTTGATGCGAGGTCGGATGTTCATCGCTGTCCCTTCCTGTTGCCGTTCCACCATTCCACGAGTGCGTCTGATGTAGGGCCTTTAAGCACCGAAACCTGGCAACCATCGAAATGGTCGAGTGATTCGATGGTTGTTCGGGCATTGTCCCCCATACAAAGAATGTCGCGCGGGACTTTCAGTCCATTTTCAGCCCAAGAAATGGCTGAGGAAGCGGAAGAAAGCACAAGCACATCCTCGGAATCAACCTCAATCGAGACCAGTTCTTTGGGAGTGTTTTCGTAGCCAATCCATGCCTCCACAGAGAACCCAGCTGTGCGCAAGGCCTCTTCGAAGGAAGGAGAGGCGAGGCTTGACCTCGGCAGGAAAAAGGTCGTTGTGAGAGGGAAATTCGCCGTGATGTAGGCCGCCAACTGACGTGCGTTCCGTGCTTTTGCACAGACGGCAACGGTCACTCCGAGCCGAAAGCAAGCCCTTGCCGTGCCCTCGCCGATGGCCACCCAAGGAATGCGCCCGATGTCTGGATTGGACGCAGCGGCCTGCACGGCGCATTTGGCGGCAAAAGGCGAAGTGAGCACCAAATAGGGCCAGTCGCTTTTGCTGGTGTAGGCACTCAAAAAATCCTGAGGCCACAGGTCGAATTTAGGCGAAAGGTCGACGACCGGGACGTTCTCCATGTCAATGCCATGGCTGGAAAGCACCAGTGAAATCCGGTCTGAATTAAGCGTAGAAATATAGCGAGGCCCCCCGAATGTGGGCTGGACGGTTCTGAGAGATTGTTTGGGGATTTGAAGGTTCAATTCACTCAACCGTCCGGAATAGGTAAACATGGAGAAGGCGCTTCCTTGGCAAAAGATTTCACGCCAATTCTCCGGTGAAACTTGGACATGGACGTCCTCCCCCTCCACGCCGATACCCGCAGGGTAGAGGCAACCGCCACCCGCTTCTTTCAGAAGGCGGCGCTCGCCCATGACATCGGCTTCCGTAGCTGAGTGGTTCAACACCGACCTCAGGTCATTCATCTCTTCAAATCGGTCCGTCAAACAGTGAACTGCGATGGCGCCCTGGCCGGGTGCTGTTGGCCAGTCTTCTTTGGCGATTCGAAAGGCAGAGAGCCCCTCTTTCATCCCATCGAGGGCACCGGTGCCGTTGAGACGGGCAAGGCCGACTTCAGCGAGGACGATGGCATCGACTCGCTCATCAAGCAATCGACCAATCCGGGTTTCAACATGGCCTCGAACCGCCAACGGAATGAGGTCAGGGCGTTGACTCAGAAGGAAGGATTGCCGTCGTCCGGAAACGGTACCGAATGTAGCCCCCTCGGAAAAGTGGTCCAGAATGGAGGCGAGAGGAGTGGACGTCTCGTTGGTGAGCACCTCCTCAAGCGATGGGACATGAGGCGCTCTACGCAGCAGAATGAGGTCGTTGGTGCATCCCCTTTCCAGGTAGGCAAGACTGGCAATGCTTGCGTCGACATCGACGGGAACGTCCTTGCTCGAGTGAACGGCTATGTCCACTTCACCGGAGACCAAACGGTCGTCAATGGCGTGAATAAACTGACCAACTGAAGAAGAAAGTTGGCCGCCTAAACTGCGGTCGCCCATGGAGGTGAAAGGGACCACTTCAGCAGCATGACCAGCAGCGGCGAGGGTTTTCTGTACGGTCCTTGCCTGCCACATCGCTAAATTGGAGGCGCGGGTACCGATACGAATGGTCATGAAGTCCCCCCAGAGGCCATGCTTTTCTCGTTGAGAACAAGAACAGAGCGTTTGACCTCATGGTCGACATGAGCAATGATGGCTTGGCTGAGTTCACGCGGGGTGTTGGCAACAAACCTGGACAATTCAGAAAGATGGAACTCAGCAGGCTGATGGCAGATCCACGTAGCGATTTCCCGTGCGAAGGCACGCAGTTGTGGCACATCGCTTTCAGTGGCTTGGGGGAAGGTCTCCCACGACTGAGCAAGTTCCTCCATCGTGGCGTAAATTAAGGCTCGGAATTGAGCCTTCGTTTTGTTGTGCAAAGCCTCCATGAAACGCTCCTGAATGGTGTTGATCATCGACTCACTTCGTTGGAGGGTGGCTTCGTAATTCCATTCCTTCCCGAGATTGTGAGATACTTTGATCCAGTGTTCCATGCCCATGAGCACCTGGTCGTCTTGGATGCCTGAGGCGTGGATGGAGGGGGGCCATGAGAAGTCCATCAAGGTGGCCCCACCGGTTGGAGGGACAGGGTGTTCGCTGTGGTAGGTGGCGTCCGCATTGCGAATGGTTGAGATGACCAAGTCAAGGGAACGGGGGGCTTCGTTCCATTCCTCGTACGAGATCATGGTGCATCTTGAAGCCAGATCAGGATTCCTCTCAAACGAGACACCTGGATTTCGAGAGACGACCAGGATGTTGTCTTGTTGAGCCTCCAGAAGGGCTTCAACGGCTTTACAGCCCATTTCGCCGAAGCCGAGAACGGCGGTTTTGAGCTTTCCTTTTCCGGACAAAATTTCATCCAAAGCCGCCGTGGCGAGACTTAGCATGGATTCCGTGGTTTGGGTGAACCCGAGTTGCTTTCGTATTGAGCGGTTGGCAGAGATCACGTGTTCAAAGAAAGCAGAATTGTAGTGGCTAATGAGTTCGCGGTCTCGATGGAAATTGACCGACTTTCGAAACTGGGACATGACCTGCAGTTCGCCCATCATGAAGGAGTCAAGACCGCTGCAAATTTTCACCAATTGGCGCCAAGCATCGGTCCCTTCAAACAACTCGAAGGGGATTGGGGATGCTCCGTTCAGTTCCGAAAGTTTCGAGCTTAATTCCTCTGGTTCGATGTCGAAGCCCACATAGAGAACACGGTTGCAAGTGGAAAATTCAAACACTTCTGAGCCAACGAAGGTGCTGACTTTTCGGATGTAATTCGTACGCTCATCCGCAGAGATGCCTTCGGTGGTGAGCTCTTTGGCAACATCGATGTTATCGGATGTGAACTTGAGCGCCGCGAGCGATATCGGCTTCTTGGAAGCGGGCGCCTGGTCGGCCTCCTGCGATGAGGGCTCAGCCTCCTGCAATCCCTTCAAATCGACCAGCGTATCGCTCACGCACGCCTCACCCAGCCAACTCCACAGGAGGCGCCCTTAGGAACCTTTGTAACGAGTCTCATGGCTCAACACAAGAGCTTCGTTTCAATGGAACGACGATTTTAACGTCTGCGGGTCTTTGGCCGACCTCCAAATGAACATCGCTGATCTGGTCGAGCCTCAAGCAAAGAAACCGTCTGCTGTGAAGAGAACCCACAGGAGGACCAACACCAACACAACAACAAAAATCGAAAGGATGACCGCTAAACTTTGAAGACCCACGCCGAACCATTTAGCCACCGATTGGAAGAATTCAACGAAGGCTGAATCGGAAAACTGAGCTTCCGTAGCCATCAACGGGCCGTCGTCAGAAACGCTCTCCTCGGAGGACGAACCCGACGAGCGCGCATTGGCATCGGATGTCAATTCAAGAGATGGTTGGCGTAAGTTCACACCTGCTTGTGTCAGCATGTAAGCGATTGGAACCATTAAGCAACATGAGTAAAACAAACGGGAGAGCATGGCCCCCGTTGTTGAATACGATACCGCATCCATGGTGAACGCACTCATGAAGACGAAAATGGCGAGGATGCCCAACACCAATCCGGCCACAGAAAACGTGAGGGCGACTTGATTCTGTGTGATGTCAAACGGCAAGCGAAGTATCTTCTCCGTCGGCGGTGCACCAACGGGCTGCCTGGCCTTGCATGAGGGGCATTCAACCACGCCCCTATGGCTAATGGGAACAGCCAACAAAGCACTGCAAACCCGACAGTTGAAATGTATTTTTTCCTCTGCCTCTACATCGTCTTTCACGCTGGTCGAAGCCGACACCTCAACAGTCGCGGGTTGTTTGCTCGTCGCTCCTTGCCCGGCGAGGCGTTCAAGAAGAACTCCTTTGTTGCCCGAAACTGGGAGGCCACGCTCACGGAGCATGTCCTTGAGTTCAGCTACCGTCAAACCGTCGTGCTCGGAACCCATGCCTTCCCTTTCTCCATTGACCTTACAAGGTTTCATGCGACAAGGGCTCGTTTCGGGACAAAACACAAGAGGGTGATTGTGAACCGTCAGTGCGATTACGGTTGGTTAATGTGGGTGATGAGAAGTTTTGGGACACGGATACACCCTTCATCGACCATGAAGAAATAGCCCCCCCATCAAGAGGTGCACGCCAAACGGCGAACTTCATATTCTTTCCAATATTCATTTTGACCGCTGTTGTCATTCCAATCTTCCTTCTCATGGGCAGCGACACGAAGGCGATTGTAGGATGGTGCTTGTTCAGCCCATTGTATGCCTTGTTTCCGTATGGGTTGTACTCCATCTATGTGTCCTTGATAAGCGAACATACACTTCGAATCAATTCGGGAAGCGGCTCCATCACGCTCTCTGTGAAGAAACCCAAGGGACAAGAAATCATTGCAAGTGAGCATCCAATCAAGGAAGTCAAACGCATTGAAGCGAGAGAAACCGATTCTGAGGAAGGCGGTTCATCCATTTCAGTGACCATCAAGGGTAAGAATCCTCTCGGTGTCCCTTGGACCATTGACATCACCCCGTTTTCCTATCAGCTGTACGACCAAGGAAAACCTTCAACGGACCGAAAACGAATTACGACCATCAAAACGGCAGAACGCTACGCTGAGTTGTTGGGAGTTGAGGTCGTCAGTTGGGTCAAGATTCGAGGCACCTTTGCTCGAGACCTTCGAAAGGAATTCGGTGTAGAATGGATCAATCAATGGGCTTTCACGCCTGGATTGGAGGAAAGAAATCGTCGAATTATGAATGAAGAGAAAGAAGAACGTCAAAAAATCCAAGAAGATACCGAAGGGAAGAGCACCACGACCACCCCTAAGGATTAAATCGCACCCTGCTGGTTATGCTGCATGGCAGATGCGCTTGAACTCGCCACCTTGGGCACCCTTGTGTTGTTGATCGTCGTTGTTCTCTACCGCACACGAGAAGGCAACCAACTCGCACCGGTGTTTGATTCCAATCAGAAGGTGACCGACACTTACCAGAAAATGCAAGACGAATACAAAGAGATGAACGAAGTGTTGACCGACGTTCGTGTTGAAATCACCAAATCGACCGAGGGTCGCAGAGAAGTCATCGACTTTAG
>Ga0315330_10002604_pt1 | contig 12389 bp, 13 predicted proteins | sample M140m34915metaG_FD_203453 | JGI IMG/M metagenome (GOLD analysis project Ga0315330, IMG submission 203453) | Ammonia-oxidizing marine archaeal communities from Monterey Bay, California, United States - M1 40m 34915 | ecosystem: Environmental > Aquatic > Marine > Intertidal zone | place: USA... | reverse complement strand
CTAATCTTGCTATTTTTTCACCAAAGAGAGCCCAAATAGGGTGACAAATCACCTGAACACAAAACAAACAAACAGCAATAGTTGCAGTGGAATAAACAATAGGAGCTATTGGATCCACAAAATTAGTGAAACCTGTTGTTATCAAGGCCCAAGCTTTTGGGTTCAAAGGATGTACAATTAGACCAGAAAAGAACCCAGGTGCCTTATTATCAGAAATTTTTGCAGATATACGCATAGTGGCTATACGCCAAGCCAACCACAAAATATAAACAGCAGAAATATATTTAAAAAATATAAAAATATAAGGATATTCTTTGTTTAGAAGCAATAAGCCAAAACCAATAGGCCAAATTATTATTTGTTTTCCTACAATGACGCCAAAGACAAAAGGAATTGCATTACGAAAGCCATACTTCGCACCGGTAGCTAGCATAATCATATTTGCTGGCCCCGGGGTTGCAATTTGACTGAAGGCAAATAGTAAAAAATGAGATAAGGACAGCATCATTAGTCTTTCCAAACTCTAAATAAAAAAGCTCGGAAAATACCCCGAGCCCTTCTAATCATGCTGTATTTGTGTACTATTCGGCTGCTTTGGCAGCCGGCAAAACCGAAATAAAGGTACGTTTCTTCAAACCCTTATGGAATTTAACATTCCCTTCAATAGTTGCAAATATAGTATGATCTTTTCCCATACCAACGCCCTCTCCAGGCCACATTTTGGTTCCACGCTGACGAACGATTATATTTCCTGGGATAGCAGACTGGCCTCCAAAGATTTTTACACCAAGTCGTCTACCGGCTGAATCACGTCCATTGCGTGATGAACCTCCAGCTTTTTTATGTGCCATTCCTAGTCCTCCTTATCCCTTTAACTTTTCTTTAGCTTGATCGATCCAGCCTTCTTTTTCAACACGGCCTTTTGAAGAAATTTTTTCGTTTATAACTTCAATATCTTTTACTGACCAAGCGGCAATCTGCTCAAAACTTTTTACACCAGCAGCATGAAGTTTTTTCTCAAGCGCAGGGCCAACACCAGATAATTGCTTAAGATCATCAGACACTGAAGTCGTTGTCTTCTTTTCTTTAACGGGCGCGGACTTTTTTTCCTTTGTTTCTGTTGCGGGCTTAGCGGCTTTTGTTGTTTTGGCCTCTTTCTTAACGGTCTCCTTAACAGACTTATCTAACTTCGTTTTTGAGTCAGTAGATTTTTTTGTTTTCACATTTTCGGTAAATTGAAAATCAACCGATCCAGCACCAATTGCTTCTTGCACCTTCGATTTTTCCGCACCAGAAGCTAAAATCTCTGTGACCCGCACTAAAGTTAAGTGTTGACGATGGCCCCGAGTTCGTTTGGAGCTATGCTTACGCCTACGCTTCACAAACTTTATAGTTTTTTCACTTTTAATCTGATCAATTACGTCTGCCTGAACAGCTGCGCCAACAACTAACGGGGCACCTAAAACAGTCTTATCTCCACCGAGCATTAAAATTTGATTAAACTGAACCTTGTCGCCAGCATTTGCAGCTAGTCTTTCAACCCGCAATATATCGCCTGATTGAACCTTATATTGCTTTCCGCCTGTTTTTACGACAGCAAACATGATTTTATTCCTAAATAATCGCGTTCTTTGGCCACAAATGTGTTTTGGTTTTACCGCCTGGAACAGCGCGCCCTAAGGCGTCGTTAACTAAAATATTTGGCTCTTATGTTTATTTTTCTTCCGCTTGTCAATGGAACAATTTTATATAATTACCATATCTTTTACCAATTAAAATCATTGCTAAAAGAATTTAATTGGTTTTTTATTTCTCTGAATTTATCAAAATTAAGAAATATGTTTTTTAGCTTGTTAATTAAACGGGGAAAAAATGACAAAAACAATTTTAGTATTTGGCGACAGTAATACTTTTGGCACGCCTCCGATGCTTTCAAGAGCCGGAATATGTGCGCGATACGGAAAAAATATACGGTGGCCAATGATAATGCAAAATTATCTTAAACCGGAATGGGAAATTATAGAGGAAGGCTTGCCAGGACGAACCACTTCTCTGCCTGATCCTGAAATGGGTGATCACATGAATGGGCAAACTGGTTTAAAAATCGCATTAAACAGCCATGGGCCAATTGATTTATTAGTAATAATGCTCGGAACAAACGATAGTAAAATTCAATTTGGAATAGAAGCAAATCAAATTGCTTCGGGATTGGCTAGTCTTTTGAATATTGCTAATACGCCTGATATGCAGCTCAAACACAATAATTTTGAAACTTTAATTATCACGCCACCTCAAGTAAAAGAGCGAAATGCTTTAGAAAAGATTTTTTTTAAAGCAAATAAAAAAACAGCCTCCTTGAATCATTTCTATGGTCAACTTTCTGAAAAATACGAAATCAGTAATATAAACGCCGGTGATTTTATAGAAACTAGTGAAACCGATGGTGTTCATTTTGAACCCGAAGCACATCAAACATTGGGTAAATTAGTAGCGGAATATATTTTGAATAACTTTAAATAATTTAAAAAATTCCAAAATACGTCAAATGAAAATGTCGTATTTTGACAAGCTTATGCTCATCGATTTAGGTATTTTTAAAGTATGAGAAAAACTATGCAGAATCAGATATCTAAAGTACGATTGGTTAGCATAACTATTGGAGCAGCGCGAGGACGTGCAGCTCGCGGCAGACCACAGATTTATCATTATTTTTAGCAATACCTTAACTTAAATAACGGTAAATTATTATGTCTAACTCTATCTCTCGCCGCGCTGGAGGTCGAACCGCTCGCAGAAATGCGCGATCGGCTCCGTTAGCCGATCATCTACGACCCGTCAAAGCAGGCATGCTTGGTGGATCTTATTCCCCCTTATCACCAGATGGTGAGCGAAAAATTCATAATGCAGCATTAGATGCTTTAGAGTTTATCGGTCTGGCAGATGCTCCTCAATCTGGCATAGATTATATGGTTAATGCTGGAGTTATTTTAGGTGATGACGGGCGTTTGAGGTTTCCCCGTTCGCTGGTAGAAGATGCACTGGCTGCAGCAAATAAAAATGTTATTTTGCATGGCCGAGATCATAAACATGATCTAGATTTGTCAGGAAACCGCGTTCATTTTGGCACGGCTGGCGCCGCTGTTCATATTGTCGACGTTCTGAATAATGAGTATCGCGATAGTAAGGTTCAAGATCTTTTTAACGCAGCTTGTATTGTAAATGAATTAGATAATATACATTTCCTCCAACGTCCAATGGTCTGCAGAGACATAGTTGATAACAGAGAAATGGATTACAATACTATTTATGCATGTTGTGCAGGAACAACAAAACATGTTGGCACGTCATTTACTGAACCTTCCTTTGTGCCCGACGCTATAGAAATGCTACATACAATTGCAGGAAGTGAGGCGGCTTGGCGTGAACGGCCTTTTGTTTCTAACTCAAATTGTTTTGTTGTTCCTCCAATGAAATTCGCTACTGAGAGCTGTCAGGTAATGGAAGCTTGTATAGAGGCTGGTATGCCAGTTTTATTGTTAAGTGCTGGTCAAGCCGGTGCGACAGCACCAGCACCCATAGCAGGAGCAATTGTTCAAGCTGTAGCAGAGTGTCTTGCCGGTTTAGTTTACGTTTATTCTATCAAGCCTGGCCACCCTTGTATTTTTGGCACTTGGCCTTTTGTTTCGGATCTTAGAACCGGAGCCATGTCCGGCGGCAGTGGAGAACAAGCACTTTTGACCGCCGGATGCGCTCAGATGCATAGATTTTATGATTTGCCTGGTGGAGCAGCAGCTGGAATTGCTGACGCAAAAGTACCAGACATGCAAGCCGGCTGGGAGCAAGCTATGTCGAATGTCATGGCGGGCCTCACAGGCCTTAATATGGTTTATGAAGCTGCCGGAATGCATGCTTCACTTTTAGGGTTTTGCCTCGAGTCCCTGATCATTGGAGACGATCTATTGGGACAAGCAATGCGTTGCGTAAGAGGAATTGAAGTGACTGAAGATAGCGTTAGCCTTGAAGTAATTAAAAGAACCTGCCTTGAAGGACCTGGCCATTTTTTAGGCTCTGATCAAACACTAAGCTTGATGCAAACAGAGTACATTTATCCTTCTTTGGCAGATAGATCATCGCCAAAAGAGTGGGTTGAACTCGGTAAACCTAATTTAGTTCAAAAGGCAATTAAGAAAAAAGAAAATATTTTAAACAATGCAACAAAAAAAATTGACCCTACAATTGATAAAAAACTAAGATCTGCATTTAATATTCATCTTGCATAAGATAAACACGCTTCTCTAAACTGCCAAAAAATTAATATTCATTTTTTAATTTTATTTACTGGTGTTCTTCCTAGAAACCTTATACGCCGCGCCCTGAATTATAGAGGTATTCCAAAATGGATATTCGCAATATTGCAATTATCGCACACGTAGATCACGGAAAAACCACACTAGTGGACGAGTTGTTAAAACAGTCAGGAGCATTTAGAGCCAACCAAAACGTGTCTGAGCGTGTAATGGATAGCAATGATTTAGAGCGAGAGCGTGGCATCACAATCTTAGCCAAAGCAACATCCGTAGAGTGGAAAGAAACACGAATAAACATTGTAGACACGCCAGGTCATGCTGATTTCGGCGGAGAAGTTGAGCGAATACTAAGTATGGTTGATGGCGTTGTTTTATTGGTTGACGCAGCCGAAGGTCCGATGCCACAAACAAAGTTTGTAACATCAAAAGCCTTAAATTTAGGTCTTCGTCCAATAGTTGTTTTGAACAAAGTTGATAAATCTGATGCCGAGCCTGATAGAGCTTTAGACGAATGTTTTGATTTATTTGCTTCATTAGATGCCAATGAAGACCAGTTGGATTTCCCCCACATGTATGCTTCAGGTCGATCAGGCTGGGCCGATCATGAACTAACTGGCCCTAGAAAAGACCTGACAGCCTTATTTGACTTAGTAATAAATCATGTACCCATGCCTAGACAGTTAAATTTGAAAAATGAAGATTTTCGAATGCTTTCAACTACCTTAGGTCACGATCCGTTTGTTGGTCGAATTTTGACAGGCAGAATAGAAAGTGGACAAATTAAATTAGGTTCCACTGTTCAAGCACTCAGCCGCATGGGCCAAAAAATTGAGCAGTTTAGAGTAACAAAAATATTAGCCTTCAGAGGCATATCGATGAAAGATATTGAAGAAGCTAATGCGGGCGATATTGTTTCACTTGCAGGAATGAATAAAGCTACTGTTTCGGATACTTTATGTGCATTAGCTGTCGATGAACCAATAGAATCTCTTCCTATCGATCCACCCACTATTAGTGTAACCTTTGGAATAAACGACAGTCCCTTAGCCGGTAGAGAGGGGAATAAAGTACAAAGTAGAGTTATCAGAGAACGACTACTCAAAGAGGCTGAAAGTAATGTCGCAATAAAAGTTACTGAAACTGCAGGAGGTGATGCATTTGAAGTCGCTGGACGTGGAGAATTACAAATGGGCGTACTTATTGAAAATATGCGGCGTGAGGGTTTTGAATTATCAATATCTCGACCACAAGTTCTTACTCAACAAGACGAAGAAGGAAAAATCTTAGAACCTATTGAAGAAGTCACTATTGATGTTGACGATGAGTATTCTGGAGCAGTGATAGAAAAAATTACGGGTGCCAGACGAGGGACACTTGTTGAAATGCGTCCATCAGGATCGAATAAAACAAGAATAATAGCGCATGTTCCATCAAGGGGTTTGATAGGTTACCACGGTGAATTTTTGACAGACACAAGAGGAACTGGAGTACTAAATCGTGTTTTTCACAGTTGGTCAGAACATAAAGGTGTAATCCCAGGTCGAAGAGCTGGAGTTCTAGTATCTATTGAAAATGGTGAATCCGTTGCCTACGCCCTTTGGAACTTAGAGGAAAGAGGTAGAATGTTTTTAGGTCCCCAAACCAAGATTTATGAAGGCATGATCATAGGCGAACACAGCAGAGAAAATGATTTAGAAGTAAATCCTCTCAAAGGTAAAAAATTGACGAACGTTCGCGCTTCGGGATCAGATGAAGCAGTTCGGCTAACCCCCCATATAAATTTTAGTTTAGAAGAGGCCATTGCATATATTGATAACGATGAGTTAGTCGAAGTTACCCCAGCTAACATTCGCTTGAGAAAAAGATTTCTGGATCCTCACGAAAGAAAACGAAAAGCTAAAGAAATTAACGGTAATTAGTGTTAGTTTTTCTAATGGATCAAAAAAAAGCGCCAACTTTCGTAGGCGCTTTTTTATTTCTAAATTCACTAAAAAACGGATTAACGCTTTGAAAACTGAAAAGAGCGTCTAGCTTTTCTCTTACCGTACTTCTTACGCTCTACAACTCTGCTATCACGTGTAAGAAACCCTGCAGATTTCAACGCACCACGTAAAGAAGGTTCATACAGCTGAAGGGCCTTTGAAATACCATGCTTTACCGCGCCGGCCTGACCCGACAAACCTCCACCTTTAACTGTCGCGTTAACATCGAATTGGTCTTCTACGCCTGCCACTTGAAAAGGTTGACGTAAAATCATTTGCAAAACAGGGCGCGCAAAATAAGCATTCATCTCTTTTCCATTAACGACTACTTTACCAGAGCCCGGTTTAATCCAAACTCTAGCAATCGCATCTTTTCTTTTTCCCGTAGCATAGGAGCGGCCAAAGTCATCACGCTTAGGCTCCCGAACTATTGTTGCGTCAACGATTGCTTCGGAAGAGACAGCAACTGTTTCTAATTCTTCCAAACTTTTAATTTCTTCAGCCATTATTATGCAACCCTCGTATTTTTAGTATTCATTGATTTTACGTCTAATATCTCTGGAGCCTGCGCTTCATGAGGATGGTCAGAGCCGGCATAGACCCTTAGATTAGTCATAATATTTCGGCTCAAACGATTACCTGGCAACATACGCTTAACCGCTAATGTCAAAACTCTTTCGGGATATTCACCATCTAATATTTGCTCCTTAGTGCGGGATTTAATGCCGCCAGGATATCCGGTATGCCAGTAATAATTCTCTTGACGCTTTTTACCAGTGAGCTGAACCTTATCTGCATTGATAACAATTACGTTATCACCACAATCCATGTGAGGGGTAAAAGATGGCTTATGTTTGCCCCTCAGACGGCTGGCAATTATGGAAGCCAATCTACCCAAAACCAAACCCTCAGCATCAATTAATATCCACTTTTTCTCGATATCCGCTGGGGTTGCAGAAAACGTTTTCATAATAAAATTTCCTCTTTATTACTTTTTGTGCGAATTCAACACAAAGTTTGAGGTTAATTACTCAGGTGGCTGTTGATAGTCAATGGCGAAAAGAAATAATTTATTGTTTAAAAACAAATGTTTACATTTGGGGTGCTTAAGTACCTCAACTTTAGACAGAAAAAACCGCTTTTTATGCCTCTAATTCGCTATCCCAATATAAAAAATCCATCCAGCTATCATGAAGAAAATTAGGAGGAAACTTACGTCCCAGATTTTGTAACTCAGGAGCAGTTGGTCGTCTTGGTTTGCGCCTAAGATTCAAACCTGCTCTTCCCAAAGACTTAGAACCTTTTCGAAGATTGCACGGACTACAGGCCGCTACAACGTTGTCCCATCTCGTAGTACCGCCAGAAGCGCGCGGAATAACATGATCAAAAGTTAGATCCCCACGATTTCCACAGTACTGACACCTGAATTCGTCTCGCAAAAATAAGTTAAACCTCGTGAATGCAATACTTTTCTGTGGCTTCACATAATCTTTCAAAACGACAACAGAAGGTATTTTTATTTTTGTCGTGGGACTATGAACAAACTTATCGTACTGTGCTACAATATCGACACGCTCCATATAAGCTGCTTTAACTGCATCCTGCCAGCACCAAAGAGATAGGGGATAATATGATAATGGTCTGTAATCAGCATTTAGAACTAAAGCTGGGTGATGCTTTATGGTACCTGGATCTTGCGATATCGCAGCATCTAAAAACTCACCCATTCTAAATGACCCCCAATCATTTTCTATTGCAAGATTAAATTGCACTGCAAAATACTATATATCGTATTTAAATTGTATCAAGCCTCTCCATCTAGATATTTGAAAAATTGCTTGGAATACAATCTACAAAAATCCAAGCTTATCTCGAATAAAAGCTAAAGCAACTGATAACCCATCGGGAGCAATACCATGGCCAGTTCCTTTCATTATGTGAGCAAAGACGTCTTTGAAACCAGCTTTTTGCAATCCCTCAACAGCCGATGGTAAAGACTGAACAGGCACAACGTCATCTTGATCGCCATGCAATAATAAAATAGGCGGCTTACAATTTACTTCGTCAACTAGAGCCTCAGGTTCTAAAAGCCTACCTGAAAAGGCAACTAACCCAGCAATCTCATCCTCCCGACGGGGTGCTATGTGCAGTGCAAGCATTGTGCCCTGAGAAAAGCCGAATAAAACAACTTGTTCTGGCAATAAATCTTCGTCAACCATCAAAGCATCAAGAAATGCATTTAAATCATTTGCTGCAGCCACCATACCGCGCATACTTTCTTCTTCCGAAGATCCATCAATCCAGGGAATGGGAAACCACTGAAAACCAAAAGGCGAACCTGCACAGCTTTCTGGAGCGTCAGGAGCAATAAATAAAGTATCGGGCAAATGCTCAGAAAGAGGATCTGAAAGCCCTAAGAGGTCAGCACCATTAGCACCGTATCCATGAAGAAATACAATTGCTGATCGAGCCAACCCAGAGACTGCATCTTTTCGCTCAGAATTTAGTATTCGTGTCAACGAATTCCCTCCCGCTTTTTTTGGTAATTATAATACGCCCAGAGTAGTCTAGCGGCAACAGCTTGCCAAGGCGACCAATCTTTCGCCATAGATCTCAATTCTTTCTCACTTGGACGCTCTTGAAGGTTAAAGAGCGAGCGGGTCGCTTCTTGAAGAGCTAAATCTCCTGGAGCAAAAACATCTGCGCGGCCAAGGCTAAACATCGCATAAATTTCAGCGGTCCAATTTCCTATGCCAGATACTTGCTTGAGTTCACTGACTACTTGTGAAGTCGGCATAGCTTTTAAAGCACGGTAATTGATTTTGGCATTTGCTAATGATCTCACATATTTTATTTTCTGCTTACTCAGCCCAACACCTCTAAGCTCTTGATCAGAAACTGTCTTTATTGCACTAATTTTATTCAACCCAGCCAATTTTATTTTTTTCCAAATCGCATCCGCCGCAGCTACACTGACTTGCTGTGATATTATAGTTGATAGAAGACGGTCGAAACCTCCAGACGTCCTTCTAAGCGGAATTTCATCAATAGCGTGAATTACTTGATAAAATTTAGGCTCTAATTTAATTAAGACGGCCAAACCCTCAGAAATGCATTCCTTGGATGTTATTATGCGCTCTTCCATTTAAACCTCGAACTAAAAATTATTCTAAAACTTTGTGAGCTTTGAAATTAAAATATTTTAACAAATTAATAAATCAGTTTATCATATTTAATAAGTCCTTGAACATCAAACCGTAACAGCGTACCGCCGGCTTATGTCTACTCCAGGTGATAATCAGTTAGCGAAACGTAATGTTGCTGTGTTGATCTGCGCTCAGGCTATACTTGGCTCACAGATGCCCATGATTTTTACTGTTGGCGGGCTAGCTGGCCAGTCCTTAGCTTCAAACGCATGCTTCGCCACTCTCCCTATTTCAATGATTGTTTTAGGCTCGATGATTACAGCCTCCCCACTTTCAAACTTAATGCAAAGATTTGGAAGAAGATTTGGGTTTTTTATTGGAGCAATAGGTGGCTTATCTGGGGGAATTATTGGAGCATTTGGCCTTGCGATTGGCTCTTTTTCTATTTTTCTGATGGGAAGCTTCCTAACGGGAATTTACATGTCTGCACAGGGTTTTTATAGATTTGCTGCAGCAGATACCGCAACTAAGAGTTTTAGACCCAAGGCTATATCATACGTTATGGCCGGCGGATTAGCTTCTGCAATCATTGGTCCACAAATCGTTAAAATATCCGCAGAGGCTATGATTGTTCCTTTTCTTGGTACATATATCGCAGTTGTTTTTTTAAACTTCGTGGGTTCATTTTTATTTTTGTTTTTAAAAATACCAAAGCTACAGAAAAAAAATACAAATGACCCTAATAAGCGATCTCATAAACAACTCGTATCCACTCCCCGCATAGCTGTTGCTATGATTTGCGCGATGGTTTCTTACGCAATGATGAATTTAGTTATGACATCCACGCCATTAGCGGTCGTTGGATGTGGCTATTCTCCGAGCGATGCGGCAAATGTTGTTTCGGCGCATGTCATTGCAATGTTCTTACCCTCATTTTTTACAGGACATCTTATTTCTCGATATGGCGAAGAATTAATTGTGTGTATTGGATTGTTTCTTCTAGCTTTTGCGGGAATTGTAGCATTATCAGGAGTTCAGCTAGAAAACTTCTTTCTAGCACTTATTTTTATAGGTTTAGGTTGGAACTTTGGTTTCATCGGTGCAACCACATTGCTAACAAACAGCCATTCAGAAGCTGAACGTGGCAGGATTCAAGGCATGAATGACCTATTCGTTTTTGGTGGTGTAACCGTGGCTTCATTTTCTTCAGGCGGGCTCATGAACTGCACCGGAGGAGATCATTTGACTGGTTGGACTTCTGTAAATTTAGCAATATTTCCGATGCTGTTGATAGCAGGAGCAGCTCTGATCTGGCTTATGAAAAATAAAAACCCTAATTATATTAATTCATAAAAGATAGTTAACTGGCCATCTCAAGACCTTAAACAAGCATTCCAAAACCGAAAAAATCGCACTGGATCGTATGGATTTGCAGAAGTTTTGATATAGTCAGGTTTGGCTAAAAACTTTTTGAGATAAAAGTTGGTATCCCATGCGAAACGACGGATAGCATTCTTTGTTTTTGGTAGTTTTTTAACTTCGAATAACCCTTCGGCTAATTGAGTTTCCCCCCAATGTAAAAAAGTTTTAATAATTTCTTCCTCTGGTTTAGGAAACGGGGTTCTACCCCTTAAAATTAATTCGTTGCTTGCTTTACAATATTGGATAACACCAATTGCATTCCCCAATAGCCGGCCAATTTTTTGCGAGCTACCGAGAAATTCGGCCGCAACCGCCCAAATATTTCCAGAGGTAGAGTCAATATAATGGAATAATTCATTCTGGCTTAGATGAGATTCAAGGTTTATATCCCAAGAACGGGCTAATATACTTTCCTTTATTAATTTTGTTTGTGATTGGTTCAAAATGTTTTCTAAGGGTGACGTAACAAAGTGCCTGCGAACAGATTGAACTGATTCAATTTCTTCAATTGCATCAAGCCACCATCGCAATCTAATCTCAGAAATTAAACTTTCTCTGCTCACCCAAGGAGCTCTAGAAATCTCTATATTTGCTGCCATTAAAACGAACAAATAAGACCTCAAATTTGGTTCTAGGGTCATTATAATTCTGTAACGGTCATGATCACCCTGTTTCACCAAGTTAGCGCACTGATTTATGTCGTCGGATAATTCCAAAACCTTTTCCAATCCAGAGATTCACTAAAACACTTAAACAAATTTCATTTGCTAGTTTGTATCTCTGACTATTTTCCAGTTGATCGCATCCAAAAGCGCCTCAAAACTAGCATCAACTATATTTGGTGAAACACCAACTGTTGACCAGCGAAATCCATTCTTATCTTCACTGTCAATAACAACACGCGTTACAGCTTCTGTGCCTCCCTGGGTTATGCGAACCTTAAAATCAACTAATTTTATGTCGTTAATCAATTTTTGGTAACTTCCAAGATCTTTAGTCAGAGCTTTTGACAATGCATTAACAGGGCCACGATCAGAGCCAATTTCATCCATACTTTCACTTGCAGAAAGTTTTTTTTCACCATCTACTTTAACAACAACCACAGCCTCAGACAAACTTACCAATTTATTGTATTTGTTTTTACGCCTTTCCACTGTCACTCGGTATCTTTTAACTTCAAAAAAAGTCGGTAACTCACCTAACTCACGACGTGCCAAGAGTTCAAAGCTTGCCTGGGCAGTGTCAAATGAATATCCAATAGCCTCCCGCTCTTTTACGATCTCAAGTATTCGGCCAACGGCCGGGTTACGTTTTTCAATACTCAGGCCTGCTTCGTTTAACCGGCGAATTAAGTTAGACTGGCCTGCTTGGTTAGATACGGGAATTATTCTGCTATTCCCCGTTAAAGATGGCTCTATGTGTTCGTATGTAGTGGGATCCTTAACGATAGCAGAAGCATGAAGACCTGCCTTGTGTGCAAAAGCCGAAGCCCCAACATAAGGTGCTTGTCTAAGTGGAATTCGGTTTATAAT
>Ga0315330_10002602_pt1 | contig 12393 bp, 16 predicted proteins | sample M140m34915metaG_FD_203453 | JGI IMG/M metagenome (GOLD analysis project Ga0315330, IMG submission 203453) | Ammonia-oxidizing marine archaeal communities from Monterey Bay, California, United States - M1 40m 34915 | ecosystem: Environmental > Aquatic > Marine > Intertidal zone | place: USA... | reverse complement strand
CAACGGTAAACGCTGGGTAGCTATGTATGGAGTGGATAACCGCTGAAAGCATCTAAGTGGGAAGCCCACCTCAAGATAAGTATTCTCATCACGTAAGTGAGTAAGGTCACGGTAAGACTAACCGTTTAATAGGCATTAAGTATAAATATAGTAATATATGAGCTGAGATGTCCTAACAGACCGAGGACTTGAATTTTTAAACAAATTTTATAGCTACTATTAAATTAGTAGCTATTTTAGCTTTGGTGTTTTTAGTGTATTCAATGGCACCACACTGATCCATCTCGAACTCAGTAGTGAAACGTTATAAATCGACGAAAATACTTGGAGGGACACCTCCTGGGAAAATAGTTCAATGCCAAAGCTCAAGATCAATTATAATTTAGTCATTTTTTTACCTTACATTCGTTTTATAATAACTTAGTTCATTATTTATTGATAATAATTTATTTAAATTTGTTTATAAGTTCTTTAAAATTATGATTTATAGTTACATATATATTAAAATTATAATAAAATTTTAAAATCTAATTATAATTTTTAAAAGCAAAAGATCGTAATTTTTTTATTCTTCCATTAAATAGCGATTTGTTTGATAAGTTTATAAAATTGTTTTCCGCTAATTTCAGGAAATTGAAGTTGAATAATTTCTTTTTGATAAGGAATTTTCAAAATAAAATAAACTTAAAATTGATTGTAAGAACTATTATTATTGTTTATATCTTGTCTAGGTTGATTGGAATTTAATTGTTTTTAATAAGAATTAAATCTTAAATTTTGGAAATAACATGCCAAGCGGGTTATTTGGTGAGAAGTAATTCGCTTAGTATTGAAACTAATAAAATCAACTGAAAGTGACTAAGTTTCAAACGATCCACAATCGTGACGAGTGACCTGATTCATAAGTTTTCTCTTTATGTTTGAATAAAATTGTTTATAATTTTGGTAAGTTTTAAACTCACTGCAACAGGTATTAAAAATATATTACAAAGCGTTAGTTAAGTAGCTTGTTATTGACACATTACAGTACATTTAGCAATAAAGCAAAGAATTGTTATGCAAAACTTTAAAATATTTTAAAAAATTTGCTTTAATTAATTTGTTATACTATAATTATTGTAATATTATTAATAAGTATTATTATGACATCATTAATAAGCATTGTCGTTGGGGTTGGTTTAAATTATGTTCCTATTTTTAAAAGCCGTTTAATATTTATAGTTAGTGAATTTCTAGCTGGAGGTGTATTATAATGTTATATCCACTTATGAAACCAGAGTTTTTTCTTTGGTTTTATAATCAATCAATATTTATTAATCGTTTTAAAACGTACTATAGATCCCTTAATCCGCCGCTGAGAAGATATTTCATTATCTTCCTAAATACTTTACCGAATTATTTTATCTGCACCAATTTTCCACCCTATTTCAGCTGAATTAATAATTAACTTAAATAAGCTTCTTAAGGGTGATATTAAAAGGGTTCAATTGGTCAGTACGTTTCTGTCTTTCTTGATTAGATAATTCATTAACGTAAGCAGAAGTAATATCGAAGTTTCAATGACCAATAGTTTGTTTGACAAATTCAATATCTTTGAAATCTTCCCATAACCGAGTAATATAATCAGTTCGAAGGCTGTGGCTAGTAATATTAGGTTTGTTAGCAAGCTGTTTGAAAACCTGACGCATGATTTTATTGACATCATTAGTAATGACAACATGACTTAATTGTTTAAGATGATTTACTTTAGCTAAAAAAACATAAGAATCTGGTTTTTTCATTAGAAAAATAACTTTAGTTGCTAATCGTCGATTTACTCGTTTATTGTGAGACATATAAAAATTTTTATTTGAGTCGTATTTTTATATTTGCTATTCTAGTAAAGTTTGTTTAATAGTCAATTTTATTAATTAAGAATTATTATTTTTAATAATATTTAAAATATTCTCAATAGCATTAAAATCTAATTCAGTCTGATAAATTTTATCTATAAGCTCAATTCTTGCTGAATCATTTGCCTTATACACATGATAAACTGGTTTCTTACGAGTCGTATATAGAAATTGATATAAGTTTATTAGAATCAATATTACAATCCAGAGCATAATTAGCCTATGGTCTAAATTTCTTCCAGTTTGAATATCTTTTAACGGAACATGGCCAGATTCAATTCAAATGTTTATGTAATTTGGGAACATATTATTTTTTTTAATTTATAATTAATTTATTTTTTATCAATTATACTAAAAATTTAATTTGAATCAAAAGTAAAAATTTTAACTTTTGATTCTCCAATTAGTCGAAAATTTTAAAAATATTATCATTTTAGGTTACAGTAATACACTTTTTTAAATTGTAAAACTCACGATTAGAAAACGTTAATAATTTAAGATCAATTACTTTATCACTCAAAAGTGAGTTGTTTTAATTTACATCTAATAAACTCAATTTTTAGAGTTGATCCTGAATTAAAATTAAAGTTTACTATACTAGTGTCTATAATTTCACTCCTTCTTATAAGGGAATTACACATAGTACACGTGAAAAATTTGTATGTGTCGACTGTTGCACGACTAAAAACAAAATTCAAAAATTCACATCTTACAAATGTATATAATTTGAGTTTTATTTCTTGACACTCGAGATTAATAAATTTACAATCTATAAACGTTACTCTACTGAACACTAAACAGTCTAATGCATGTCCAGAAATAGTCTGGTTAGAAAATGCTCTGTTTTAAATTGCATCTTGATCATGAATAGTTTCGAATCCATTATTGTTAATAATATCATTAAGTTGTCTAATTATAAATTCAAATCCTATAAAAAAATAATTAATTTTTACCTTTATTCATCTTTTCAACTTTTTTTAAGTCCTTCGTAGAATGTTTTCTTGAGATATGTACATTTTCGCCCAAAAAAACGATACTCTCATCTATAAACTCTTTTATTAAAGGTTCGTTGAAAAACTGTCCTGAAGACGTTGTTTTCGATATTTCATTTGGCAATGCGATTATTGATTGTGATATAATTATTTGTCTTGCGTCATTTGTATCAAATGAATCTAATTCAACAACTTTAATGCTATATAAAACATTTTCATAGGTTGCGGGATTTTGTGGTACTTGCTCAAGATTATAATAAATAAATTTTTGACAGATTACACTTTTACCTACATAATTTATTTGGCTTTCAAACGTTTGTGACTTACGATTTTCTTTCATCTTCCAACCACTCCTCTTGTAGCTCTCTGGAACGTCGATTGTTGTCCGATCGACCAAATTTCTTACGTCGCAGTCAGTAAATTTTCATATTTTAAACTTTTTTCCTAAACTAGTTAAAAATTTTTTATCAATTTTACCTATAAACAAATCTAAACCTTTATCAATATTTGTTTTTCGAATCTGGTAATCAATAGGATTAAGTCTAGACTTTGCCTTATTTGATCGGTGTAATCAATTCCAAGGCGCGCATTCAAAACATTCAGTCAACATGGCGCTTTCAGATTCTATGACATGCTGAAGAGTATATATTGGACTTTCGTTTTCTGGAACTAACGATTGAAATTGGTTAAAACGTAAGCGCTCTAAACATACATTAAAATAATCACGCTTATTTTTATCTGTAATAGAATCACGAACAACTTCTGGGTCTTTTCTCACATATTCATATGATTTTTTCATGTAAATTAATCGATCTCTTTTAGGGTTTATATGGCCTCCTAAAAATGCCTCTTTAGTTGTTAAAAAGCGGCCCAGTTCAGGCACATACGGTGTATGTAAGAAAGCTTCAGCAAGTAAAAAAGCGCAACGTGAATCTGTAAATATACATTCATCTTCGTTTAACTTGGCACAAAAGACTGGTGATGCCTTAATATTCAGATTATTTAATTCTGGGAACAAAACTAATCTAGCAGGATTCTTATTGTCAGGTATAAATACTGTTCGTACATCATCTTAACACGCTTTTTTCACAATTTTAATTAAACGTTTAAGGTCTTGATTTGTATATAAAGTTTCAGCCATTTTTGAAATAACGTGTAAACTCATCTTTGGTGACCGTTTACCCTGTTTACAGAATTTTCGGGTTCGCTTATTAAAGCTGATTTCGTTCTCTCTAGAACGAGAGTGGCTTATAAATTCGTTAATTAATGAATTTTTAAGCATAGTCACTTTATTGAAAACAGCTTTAATCAATTTATCTTCAAAATGTTGATTCATATCAGCTTCAATCCCATCATCGCCAGAGCGTAAATTAAGTACTAACTCTAGTTAATCAGTTGGTTCAACAAGATTTGATGTTTGCAGAATTATAACAGAATTTATTACAGGTTCAAATACCGGTGATAAAGAAAGACCTAATATTAGAACAGGAAGGACAGTCTCGGACAATTCTTTCTTTAATAGAGCAAGGCAATGTTTATCTCTAAGAAGTTCATAACCGTTTTCTTCCACAATCTGGCAATAAGTAACAGACATATTGTTCTTAAAATTATTTATACTATAGGGAAATTTAAATCAGTTTTCTATAATATATATTAGATTAAAAAAGAATCTATTTAATGTATCGTAATCTCATTTTGCCAGAAACCTCATGAAATTGCCTTATTAATTGATAAACAATCAACAATTACCGCAATTTCTAAATTTCTGACCAATGGTTCCTTAATGCTTCAGAATCGTGCAATTGAAACAATTGCAACAAAGCAGTTGTTATATAGCAAACGCTAAACTAGCAAACAGAAAGTATTTTTTGAATTTACTCTTTTAAACCCACATAAACTTGTTAAAATTAGCATTGTAGCACACATTATAATATTAACTTACGATTTAATTTTTCTCCAGTTTAAATATCCTTTGGTGGATAATGTTTAGACTTAATTCTAGTTTTGATATAAATTGGGAGCATTCTATCACTCCCAATTTATAGTTAACAAATTTTTAGTTTTCTAATTCATCAAAAATTTTGAAAATGTCGTAGCTTCTTTCTATAGTGATACATTTTTTTGAGTTACAGAATTCACAATCGAGAAGTATTAATGAACTAAGACCGGTTATTTTATCATTAAAAGTTGGTTGTGTTAACTTACATCGAATGAAATCTATTCCTAAAAATGGTCCTGAATTAAAACTACAGCTTGTAATGTCGCTATCGATCACTTCAGTGCCTCTTAAATTTGAATTAGACGTAGTGCACATAAAAAATTTACATGTGTCTATCATGCAATGATCGCAAGTAAAATTCAAAAATTCACATCTTATGAATTTACATGACTCAAGTTCAATTTCTTGACAATCTAGATTAATAAATTTACAATCTATGAATGTTAAACCGCTCAAAATAAAACAGTATAACGTATGTGAAGTAATAACTTGGTCAGAAAATGTCTTATTGTAGATTATCTTCGAAGAAGATAGTTGTTTAAAATCATTATTTTTGATGATGTCATTGAATTGTTCAGCCATAAGTTAAGATTTTTCAAAAAAAAGAATTAATCATTACTCTGCAAGTCTTTTATGTATTTCGCGGGATATTCTCTTTTAATATAAGCGTCCTCTCCTAAAAAAACAACACTCTTATCAACGATTTCTTTTATCATTGGCATGTTGACAGATGCATTCTGGGATTCCTCATTTATCTGTTGTGCCAATTCAATTGTTGCTGATTTTATAACACCATTTATGACTGTGTTTGTATCTGTTTTATCAAGTTCAACAGAACGTATTCTGTTGATCACGTTTTAATATGTAGATGGGCATTTATTTCTTTTCGGATTACAATGAATAAACTTTTGATTTATTAATTTTGATTCACACTCATTTGACTGCATTTCAACAGTTCGTTTATTAGCTGTTAAAACTTTATTCTTTAATCGACGTTTTTTTCTGTATCTATGTAAAATATCTAACGTCGTTTAATCAACCAAGTTCTTTGCATCGAAATCAGTGACGTTTAATTCCTGAAAAAATTTAGCGCGATTATCTAAAAATTCCTCGCCGACAACACCCTTAAAAATCTCCAAATTTTTTTCAATATTCGTCTTTCGAATCCGGTAGTCTAGCGGATTGATAAGAGCTTCTAGTTTATTGGGACGGGATAAAGAATTATATGGTAAATAACCTTCAAATTCTATTAATAAAGCACTCTCCGCCTCAATGACTTCACCAATTCGTAAGTTTGGTTCATTAGCTTCAGGAATAAGTGACTTGAAACGTTTGAAAGTCAACCAATCTAGACATTCGTTAAAATAAACTTGTTGATTTTTGTTGCTGATAGAATATCCCACGGCTTTTAAGTTTTATTTTACAAACTCATAAAATTTTTGAATATTTACAACTCGACCTTGCTTAACATTGACGGCTCCACCAGCCTACAACTGTTGCGTTGTTAAACGACGCCCTAATCTATTATTCAATCTAGTATTATTTTATATATTAGAAAAAGCTTCTGCAGATAATGATGACGCTTTATCACTCCCTTTATTGGACGCATATTGTCGACCGATTTTTGAAAAAGACATTTGTGGCTTATGAAGAATTAGATCACTTAGATTTTGTAATGGGACCTGTCTAACTGATGATCCATCAAGAGGAATAAATGTCGTAGTAACATCATTATTACAGGCTTCTTTAAGAAATTTTTTCAGACGCTTAATATCTTCGCTTGTGTAAAAAGTTTTTATCATCTTTGAAACTATGCGTAAACTAATCTTTGACAAATTTTTTCCCTATTTACAAAGTCGACGAGTTCGTTTATTAAAATTGAGTGTTTTTTTACGTAAATAAAAATGCTCTACAAATTCTTTAACTAAAGAACCGTCTAATTTATAAAAATCTGATCTATATAGCACGTCCTATATAAGTTTATCCTGAATTTCACCAGTTTCGGTTTTAATATTGCCTCCATGTTAGTAACTGACTAAGTCTTGCGAATACATACTATTAGTAAAACATGATGTTTGAGAAATTATAATAGAATCTGCAGCAAATTATAAATACAAGTGCCAAAAATAATGAGTTTAATATTAAAACAGGAAGGACAGTTCCAAACAATTATTTCTTTAATAGAGCAGAACAATGTTTGTTTTTAAAAAGTTCATAACCGTTGTCCTCCATGATTTGTCAATAATTAATATACGTATTGTTTTTAAAATTATTTACATTATAGAGAAATTTAAATTAGTTCTCTATAATGTATATACTATGTTAAAAAAACTTTAATTTTGACCTAATAATAGTTAATATTCTTCATAAGTGTAGTCATTTTTAATTCTAATTGGTTTAATAGAATCCCAATCTTCCCATCCACTGTCGACCTCTACATCACATATAGATGGATCGGTCGATGGCGGAAACATTTCCGAGTAAGTTACCATTTTTGCTCTTTTCGCTCCTCGAACACTACCTTTTACTTCTTTTAAAATGCTATTAGATTTAATTTGGCCACCTAAATCCTGTCGGTCACTAAATTGTACTTGATTTTTATCCAAGCCTGTAACATCATGCATATTTACGACTTTATCATAATCGATAAGTGTTTCAATTTCGCGTAAATTGTGTTCATCTGCCAGGTCAATTGCTTCTGGAATTTGGTGGCTTCTGATTCGACAATTTTCGCTAAATACACTCTGAATCTGGTCCCAACATTCATAAGGAAGTTTCTTTGTCATTGTGACTTTGTTGCTCTGGTGAATAGATACAACTTCATTATCTCCTGAAATTAAAGGAAGGGTAGTCTCCTTAATAATAGGAAATGATTTAATGAAACTATTATCTTCAAATATTAAACGAAGGGCAAACGTTAAAAATACAGGAATAAGAGCAGTACATATTTTACCATACGCCATCGTAACACTTCCACCCGTAAAAATCACGATTGTTAGTCTTCTTAAAAACTGGTAAATACTCGTTAAATAATATTTTTTAGAAATTTTTATAATCCCACAATCTGGGGCTAATCCATAATCAGCGATGGATCTTCCGTAGCGTTTTACTAAATGACATAAAGCCGTCGCTGTTATATAAACAACTTTGTTTTTAGCTACTTTATAATAATACTCGCGTATTATATACGATTTAATTCGTTTATTAGTCAATAATCGAAGGCCAGTTTCAACGCATTCTGGGGTATCGAGTTTAATGTAAGGCGTATCGTCACCAGCTCTAAGATTTTGCAATAATTTCATATAATAGCCATTTAAGCCAAGACTAAGTAAAGCTATTCGTTCTAGCTTTTTATTACGCTCAATTAGTTTTCTTAATTGAGCTCGTTCATAAGCTTTTTTGATTCGACGGCGGCGTATCTGTCTACAAATTAACAGGTTGACACCCACAGATAATGGAATGAGTATCCAATACTCGTTAATCATATAGACGGTGTACTCGTTTGGACGGTAAATCAGCATAAATTTTTTGTTTGTTTTTTAATTATGAAAATATTGAAAATATGTGTTAAGTTTTTAATCTGGGACGCTTAAAAGTTTTTTTAAGCGTCTATAATAGTTAATTATCATCTCTTTCTGAGACATTTCATATAACTTTTTCTCTAAGATAAATACATATGAATTTTTACTTTCTGTTGTGAATAAAAACTTGAAATTGAACGTTAGTATATTTACATTTTACCAGAAACCTAATGAAATAGCTTTATCAATTGGTAAACAAGCACCAATTCCTAACCAAACAGCTGTTATAAAACCAATAATAAACGTTAAACTAGCAATTGGACGACGGAAAGGATTTTGAAACTTATTAACATTTTCAATGAATGGTACTGTAATAAGACCAGCTGGAACTGCTGCCATTGCTAATACACCTAATAATTTATTTGGTAATACCCGTAATAAATTAAATGTTGGGAAGAAATACCATTCTGGTAAAATTTCTAATGGTGTGTTAAATGGATCTGCAGGTTCACCCATTTGAGTGGGTGCTAACGTCGCTAAACCTGTACAACATGCAAACATCCCTAACATTGTTAATGGAAAAATGTATAAAATATCATTTGGCCATGCTGGTTCACCATAATAATTATGACCCATTCCTTTTGCTAATTTTGCTCTTAATTTTGGATCTGTTAAATCGGGTTTTTTAATTACTGACATAATATGTTTTTAATAGTTTAATTATTTTGTTCTTAAATTCTAAAAGTTCTTAGATTATAAGGGACCTGAGATACCTTGTTTACGAATCATTAAAAAGTGAGTCAACATTAGTACAGCTGCAGCTACAGGTAAAACAAATGTATGTGCACTATAAAAACGTGTTAATGTTGCTTGGCCTACACTTTCACCTCCACGTAAGATTAAAACTAATGGTGGTCCAACAACAGGTACTGCTGCAGGTACACCAGTTACAATTTTACATGCCCAGAATCCAACTTGATCCCACGGTAGTGAATAGCCTGTTACTCCAAATGAAACTGTTACAACTGATAAAATAACACCTGTTACCCATGTTAATTCACGAGGCTTTTTAAACCCTCCTGTTAAATATACACGGAATACGTGTAATACTAGCATTAGTACCATCATACTTGCAGACCAACGGTGTAATGAACGGATTAACCAACCAAAGTTAACACTTGTCATAATATATTCTACTGATGCAAAAGCATCTACTACACTAGGTCGATAGTAGAAAGTCATTGCAAATCCAGTTGCAACTTGAATTAAAAAACAAGTAAGAACAAGACCACCAAAACAATAAAAAATATTTACATGTGGTGGAACATATTTACTTGAAATATCATCAGCAATCGCTTGAACTTCTAATCGTTCTTCAAACCAATCGTAAACTTTACTCATAACATAATTTTCACATTCTCTAACACTGTTAAGCAAACTTTGAAAATGAAAGGCGAGAGTGGGATTCGAACCCACGGAACCCGAAAGTTCATCTGCTTTCAAAGCAGACGCAATCGACCAACTCTGCCATCTCGCCTAATAGATTAGTTTAAAAACTAATCTTAATTCTACTAACTCTCATATGTAGCTGTTCCACTAAATTTGATAGAAGCAGGGTTTGGATTCTTTCCAATTGAGAATGGACGACTGTTTACTGAAACCCGTCCTGGATTTACTTTCTCTGGAAAAACACCATCTTTTGGATGTAAATATTGAACCTCACCGCTTGGGAAAATTCGATAAATTTTATAGTCATTAATCTTAAAGGTTTTTAACTGAGTTCCTAATGCTAAGCATTGCTCTTTGCGTGCTAAATAAAGTAGATTTTCTCCAGTCCGCATAATAGCTGCTCCACCTGTTGGCATCTCGAATATATGTTCTTTCGAGCTCGTCCAGGTAATCGCATATTTTTCTTCAACTTCAGCTGATCGTAGCCAACCTCCTGTGCTTCCACCAAAATCTGGAAGAGATGTTTCTAAGTTTAATGTCATTTGGAAAACTTTATAAATGTTTAATGCTCATTATATATTCTAGTATAAAAAATTACATAATGAAATATTAATTTAGAAAGAAATCAATTGATCCTAATGCTGACTCTTAATGAGTGGCGGAGGATGGATTCGAACCACCGGCCTTCGGGTTATGAGCCCGATGAGCTAACCAGACTGCTCTACTCCGCAGTCAAACACGGATCTTACTTGGAATATTATCATTTTTTTAGAAGAATATCAAATTTTTTTAAGGATTTATTTAATCTTATTGTGTAAATCTTAAGATTGGAAAAAATAGTTTGATATTTTTTTATAGATTATATTTTTGTCTCTAACAAATTTGTTTTTATTAAAAACTCTTTAATATGTTACTGAAAATATGTTTGATTGTCTGTCGAGTTATTTTGTTTATTGGACTGGAACATTATATTTATCTTTATTTATATTAAAATAAAAATAAAGTAAAACTTAAACGTTATTAACTATTTTACAAGTATAGTTAAATTTTGTATTTTTTACATTATAGTTAAAGTTAGTTTATTATTTTATACAGTAAAAAAAAACCCCATTAAACTAACAATTTGTTTAATGGGGTTTTTTTTTCATAAATCTTTCACAATGGAACGTGCGGCGTTGATCGTTGTACTAACAATTAATGGATTGCCAGACGTAGCCAGTGTTGCAATAATCCCACCAGTCAAAATCAAGCATTTACCGGCTATAAAGAGTTCGGGGGGAGTACATTCTTTTATAAATCTACTTACAATAATTTTACTAGCGCTTAACGGAGTAGCATCCTGTACGATTTCTTTGACATCAAATACAAGACAGGTTGCCGACACTACAGGACCGACATAAGGAACTCGTTTACATATTTTTTTTGTAATTTCTGCCATGTCAACCCCCTGTTACGCGCCTGTTACGGCCATCAAAAAAATTCTTAAAACTTTACATTCACTTAGTGGGCTGAGCCCAATAATTAAACCAATACCTACGGCTATCAGAGAATACACTAGAAATACCTCCCTAAATTTTTTAAAGTCTAATTGAAATTTTCGCTGACATCAGCAATATCTTATCTAGCGCCAGCATTTCTAGATAAAATTGAAGCCGGCGAGACTTGAACTCGCACGCATTACCTGCAACGGATTTTAAGTCCGTCGTGTCTACCGATTCCACCACGGCTCCTAAAGCGTTAAAATTATATCCTAAATATAGGATAACACAAATCCTTAAAGAATGCAACCCCTTTTTTTACTTAAAGAATACAACGCTTATACTCTTTACTTGAAAGTCATTATTTTTAGAATAATAAGTTTGTTGGGAGAATTATGTAATACTTAAACTTAGATATTGGGTTTGTTTATGTTAATGAACTTAGTATAGAATCCAAAAATTATACTATTTAAATATCAATAACTTATGAACCATAAAATAATGACTAACTTTTACTTATAACGTAATTAAACGACCAATGTATGATAAAGCTTTTCGGGCCTTAAAATTATCTAATAAACTAAATTTTTAGAAATTTAGTTTATTAGATTGTATAGATTTCTTTAGTTAAAGAATTAACCGTTAACAGCTGGAGCTGTTAAAGCTACTGGTAATACTTCACCTGAAGCTAAATCTAATGGGAAGTTGTGTGCGTTACGCTCATGCATCACTTCCATACCAAGGTTGGCACGGTTAAGAACGTCTGCCCATGTTGGAACAATCTTACCATTACTATCTACGATAGACTGGTTAAAGTTGAATCCATTCAGGTTGAAGGCCATTGTTGATACACCCATTGAGGTGAACCAAATACAGACCACAGGGAAAACAGCAAGGAAGAAATGAAGACTACGGCTATTATTGAACGAAGCATATTGGAAGATGAGTCTACCGAAGTACCCGTGGGCAGCGACGATGTTGTAGGTCTCTTCTTCTTGTCCGAACTTGTATCCATAGTTTTGTGATTCATTATCAGTAGTTTCTCTAATTAGAGAAGATGTA
>Ga0315330_10002601_pt1 | contig 12395 bp, 10 predicted proteins | sample M140m34915metaG_FD_203453 | JGI IMG/M metagenome (GOLD analysis project Ga0315330, IMG submission 203453) | Ammonia-oxidizing marine archaeal communities from Monterey Bay, California, United States - M1 40m 34915 | ecosystem: Environmental > Aquatic > Marine > Intertidal zone | place: USA... | reverse complement strand
ATACCAGTACAAGGCTGAAGATCCAAATTTCCCTGAAATACCTAAAATCAATCCAGGCGAAAGTCAGCCTGACAGTGAGAGAGTATCTAGTTTTGTATATCCAGGTGGAATATTGGCTGTGCATGCAAAGGGTAGAGGCAAGGATGAAATTTGGACTGCCTTAAAAAATAAAAATGTCTACGGTACAAGTGGGCCAAGAATATTATTATGGTTTGATTTAATAAATTCTCCAGATGGAAAAGCCCCAATGGGCTCGGAAATCACAATGAGTCAAAATCCACAATTTATCGTAAAGGCCGCTGGAAGTTTTAAACAAAATAAAGGTTGTTCAGATGAATCTGTGGACTCACTTTCTTCAGAAAGGCTGGAATATTTATGTGCAGGAGAGTGTTATAACCCAAGCAATGAAAGAGAGGTCATTGAGAAAATTGAAATTATTAAGATCACTCCACAAATTTATGCTGGCGAGGCGGTCAATCCTCTCATTCAAGATCCATGGAAAACCATTCCATGTCAAGGAACAGGAGAGTGCATTGTTAATTTTGAAGATGAAAATTATACAAGGGACAGTGTTTATTATGTCAGAGCAATACAGAGCCCCACATCAGCAATAAATGGGTCACCTCTTATTCAAAGAGATAGTTTTAAGCTTTGTAAGGGAAGTTTTAGAACTGATTTCAAAGATGACTGTCTAAGCACGACCAATGAAAGAGCTTGGTCCTCTCCAATCTATGTAAATAAACCTTAAATAGTTTGATGCTTTATTTGATTAGCAGTTGAGCGCTTTATCTGAATCAATTCAGCAATTTGGAAATATAAGTTTTCCTCATACGCATCAACCACAGAATCAGCGGTAACAAGTTCCCAAAGCACTTTTAATAACTCAATTTTTTCTTCTTTTGAATGCGTATCATTAATTTTTTTTATTGAAGGATAAAAAGAAACAGATTCCTCAGTTTCATCGATAATTTTTTTCACAATGCTGCTTGCTTTTAAATCCTCAGAGGCAAGTTTGTCTGCTCTTTTTTTTATCAGCCTTAATTCTGAGCTATCAAGCTTTCCATCGCTTATAGCTATCTCAAACATCAATCGTAATGCTACATCTGCTTCATGAGTATTTATTACATCAAGTGACTGTTTTTTTTTAAAAAGGTTTTTAAGCATATTATTTATTTATATAAGAGTGTATTTTGATCAAACATTACCTTTAACATGATTGGATAATCTACCTGAACCAAAATAAAAAAGTAATGCAAAGATGATAAATAACATAAAAGAGAATTCTGGTGAAAGATAAGTTTTTTCAATTATTATTCCAATCCCAGCAACCAAGGACCCTAAAGTAAGCAAGCCTATCAATGTTTTAGATGAGCTACCAGTTATATTTTGAAGCTTGTGATGAATATGATCCCTGCCCGGACTAAAGGGAAGAATCCCCTTAATAGCTCTTCCAACCATCACCCCTAAACAATCTAATAATGGGATAGCAACAATCCACAAGCATGTCACAGGATGAATTAAATTTTCATTACTCTGTGAATAGTTAATGCATGTCCATGCAACCAAAAAACCTAAAAAAGTAGAACCATTGTCCCCCAAAAACACTCTTCTTTTTATTCCTAGGAAACCAAGGTTATAAAAAAGGAATCCTATTATGCTTCCCATTGCTATTACTAAAGAATAATTAGCAACATCAAAACCTGATCCAGCTTGAAGAGCGCCAAGGGCAATAAGAGCGAATCCAGCGCACAATCCATTAATTCCATCTATCATGTTGAAGGCATTAACAATGCCGACAACTGCAAATATTGTAAAAGGTATTCCCCATACCCCAAGCTGCATATCAATTCCCAATAAAAATATTTTTAAATTTGAAATGTAAATATCACTGATCAGAATTAAAGCTAGTGTTGCGATAGATTGAATAAATAATCTTTTAATTGCTTTGATTCCGAAAGCATCATCTATAAGTATGAATGCCTGAAGAGATAAAGCTATTAATATAAATGCAGCTGTAAAGGATGAGAAAGAAAAAAATTGATTAGTTCCACCTTCAATTATTATTGGTTGGCTGATTTGATCGCCGGATGGATTAAGCTCAACTACTTCAGAATTGGTGGCTTGAAATGTTCTGATTTGACCATTTGGCAAAGTCACACTAAAAGTATTTTCGTTTACCTGAGTAATATTCAAAGACTCATCACTGTTAGATCCAAAATCTACATCATACGATTGAGAATCATTGCCAGAATTTTGTTGATGAGTAATGTTTAATCTATAGTTTTCAGCATTACCATTGTCTTCATTTTTGATACTTAGTTTTTTTGAGTAATTTACCTCTCTAGGAGTTTCTATCTGCGTTTGTTTTATGAGAGAGAATCCATCAAATTGAAAATCATATTTATAGTCAACTAAAAAAAGCATGAACATTGAAGATAGGAGCATAGATGCATGAATGCTAAGTCCGCCAATTAATGGAGTTGGCCTAAAATGAAATTTTCGACTTTTATCAGGTATATCAATTAATACTTTGTTTGCCCGAGCTATATTTCTAAAGTAACCAGTCAATACAACTGAAGCAAAAAAACTTAAAAAAAGGAGGGTGACTGCTATACTGAATAACATAGATGTATTTTAACTGACTTTTATTTTTACAGGTAACTATGAGAAGTTTATTTATTTTTGTATTTCTCTCAATATACATTCTTCCTTTTAATTTAACGGCATTGGATCTAACCAATCTTGAATTAGAGGATGGCTTTGAAATTTCTATTTTCGCTGAGAACTTAGATGCGCCAAGGCAGATGGCCGAAGGAGAAAATGGGACTATTTTTGTTGGAGAGAGAGGCGGCCAGATATTAGCATTAATAGATTCTGATAAAAATGGACAAGTTGATTCCAAAATTATTATTGCAACGGACCTTGAGTATTCGACGGGCATCAGTCTTTATGATGGAGATTTATATTTTTCCGAAATTAGCAAGATATGGAAAATTGAAAATGTAGAAAAGTGGGTTAGTAATTACACAATTGATTCCAATTTTCCTAAAAAAATTCTTGTAGTAGATAATTTGCCTGATGATCAATGGCATGGTTGGAAATGGCTAAGACATGATCAACAAGGGGGCCTTTACTTTAATGTTGGAGCGCCATGCAATATTTGTCTATCAGAAAATCCTCAATATGCTTCAATTTTAAAGTATCAAGATAGCGAGCTTGATTATATTGCAAAAGGGGTCAGGAACAGTGTTGGGTTTGATTTTCATCCAGTCAGCAAGCTACTTTTTTTCACTGATAATGGAAGAGATTGGCTTGGAGACGACTCTCCATCTTGTGAGTTAAACAGAGTAGATTTTGATGGTCAATTTTTTGGATACCCATTTAAGCATGCATCAAATGTTGTTGATCCAGAATTTGGTCATATAAATCCAGGCTATGATTTTGTTGATCCAATCTTAGAGCTTGGAGCTCATGTTGCTCCTACAGGCATAAGTTTTTATAACGCTGATATGTTTCCAGCAAAAATGAAAAATAATCTCTTTATAGTCTTGCATGGCTCATGGAATAGAACTGAAAAAGTCGGTTATAAAGTCATTCGAGTTGAAATAGATGAAAGTGGCAATGTCATTAATACAAATGATTTTATTACTGGCTGGCTAAAAAATGGCAAAGTTTTTGGCAGACCTTCAGCTCCATTGGTTAGGAATGATGGAGGTCTTTTGTTATCTGATGATAAAGCAAATGTTATTTATCAAGTTACATATCAAAATTCACTATGAGAGATAGTATTGCTAGCCATTACATTAATTGAAAATTTGGCCATGTTTAAATCAATTTCTAGGTTTTGTTGGACCTTACTTTAGAGACTCATTTTTAAATGATTGATTTTAACCAGTCTTTACAAATCGCCAAATCAGCTGCATTGCTTGCTGGAGATTTTTTGTTAAAAGCTCAAGGAAGCGATCTTAAAATTTTGTTAAATCAAGATCGAGATCTTAAGCTGCAACTTGATATTGATACTGAGAAGATTATAAAAGATTGCATATCATCTCATAGCAATTATTCAATCTTAGGAGAAGAGACTGGCCTTAGTGATAAACTCGGAGAATTCTTCTGGGTTATAGACCCTCTTGATGGCACATCAAATTTTTTAAGAGGTATTCCAATCAGTTGCGTTTCTATCGCATTAATGCATGAATTGGAACCAGTACTAGGGGTTATTTATGACTTTAATCACAAGGAGCTTTACTTTGGGCATAAGGAATCTAAAGCTTATATAAATGATCAAGAAATCCAGGTTTCGTCATTATCTTTAAAAAATGAATCTACTTTAGTTACTGGCATACCAGCAAAAACTGATTATTCAGATGATGAGTTCAATCAATTGATATCTACCTTCCAGTCTTGGAAAAAAATTAGAATGATTGGATCTGCAGCAATGGCAGCAGTATATGTAGCAGCAGGAAAGGCAGAAAGATATCAAGAGAAAGGAATTTTTCTATGGGATGTTGCAGCTGGCGCATCTATTGTAAGTGCCGCAGGGGGAAAAGTATCAATAAGCAATCTTCAGCCGGATTATAGGGTAGATGCAATGTTTTCAAATAATCAAATTGAAGAGATGGTTTAATGGCAAAAGGACTAATTTGGTTTAGAGCTGATTTAAGGCTTGATGACAATCCTGCGTTAAATGCTGCCTTGATTGAATGCGAAGAAGTCCTAGCAATCTATATTTTTTCTCATTCCCAGTGGGAAATTCATAACGAATCAAATATCAAGCATGAGTTCCTACTAAATAATTTAATTTTGCTTAAAGAATCACTAGAAAGCATTGGCATTTCTCTTATTGCAATAAATACCGAGTCTTACGAAGATTTACCAAAAGATTTATGTTCCATTGCGGTTGAGCAGAAAATAGATCATGTCTTCTGGAATAATGAGTTTGGATTTAATGAAACCACTAGGGATGAAAACTCAAGAAAGTTTTTAAATGAAAGTAATATTCGGTCTTCATCTTTTCATGACCAGCTTATTTATTCACCAGGTTTTTTAAAGACAGGTCAAGGCAACCCTTTCTCAGTTTTTACTCCATTCAAGAGAAGGTGGGTTGAGAACTTTGATATGAATTTTTTAGATATGGTTGAGATATCAAAACCAAAAAGAAATTCTTCAACTCATAGTGATTTATCTACTTTAAAATTTGTTAAAACGCATTCAGCAAACATTGACCTTTGGCCTGCGGGCGAGTCTGCTGCTCAAGAAAAACTTTCAAAATTTTTACAATCAAAAGCTAATTCTTACAGCGAATCAAGAAATTCTCCAATTGTTGATGGAACTAGTAGAATATCACCTTACCTGGCTCTTGGTATTCTTTCCCCTAAAAGATGTATATTAGAGGGCTTAAAACTTAATGATTTTGAGTTTACATCAGGAAATAAAGGTATTTGTAAGTGGATAGATGAAATTGTTTGGAGAGAATTTTATCGAAATATCATGCACTCATTTCCCAAAGTAAGCATGAATCAACCTTTTCAAGACTATACAAAATCTATCCAGTGGCGACATTCAAGCGAGGAGCTAGAAGCCTTTTATACTGGCAGAACGGGCTTTCCTATTGTTGATGCTGGCATCAGACAAATGCTTTCGGAAGGATGGATGCACAATCGATTAAGAATGATAGTTGCAATGTTTTTTACTAAAAACATGCTCCATGACTGGAGACTTGGAGAAAAGTTCTTCATGCAAAACTTGATAGATGGAGATTTCTCTTCTAATAATGGAGGATGGCAGTGGAGCTCCTCAACTGGCACAGATTCAGCACCTTATTTTAGGATCTTTAATCCAATCACTCAGTCACAAAACTTCGATCCAAACGGGGAGTTTATTAAAAAATTTATACCCGAATTAACAGATGTTCCTGTTGCGCAAATTCATCAGCCAAAATCCGATCTTTTTTCATCCACTAACTATCCTGCACCCATGCTTGATTTAAAAGAATCTCGTGTTAGAGCCATTCAGGCGTTCAAGGATGCCAGAGAGAATACCAGCATCTAAATTATCTCATTGCTGAATTAATGTTGGAGATAATTTCTAAACATCCGTTATAATTAAATTCAATTTTTAGCGAGGTATAAATATGGCTAACCATCTTAAATTTTATATTAATGGGGAATGGGTTAATCCACTAGGTGCAGAGACTATCGAGGTTATTAATCCCTCAGATGAATCTGTGATCGGTTCTATATCAGCTGGAACTACAGAAGATATTGATTTAGCAGTTGCTGCAGCAAAAGAAGCTTTTAGAACTTTTGGTTTTTCCTCTAAAGAAGAAAGAATTGAGCTGCTTGAAAATATTATTTCTGAATATGAAAAACGCTCAGAAGAATTAGCAAAAACAATTTCCGAAGAAATGGGCGCGCCATTATGGTTATCTAATGTGGCTCAAGTGACATCAGGCTTATCTCATTTTAAAGATACTTTAGAGGTATTAAAAACTTTTGAATTTGAAGGAACTGAAAATAACTATTTAGTCAGAAAGGAGCCAATAGGAATCATTGGGATGATTACTCCATGGAATTGGCCAATGAATCAAATGTGTACAAAAGTTGCTTCAGCAATTGCATCAGGATGCACCATGGTATTAAAACCAAGTGAAATAACCCCATTTTGTGGAATTATATTTGCTGAAATATTAGATGCTGCAAAAGTTCCAGCTGGAGTTTTCAATCTTGTAAATGGAATGGGCCCAATTGTTGGAGCTGCTCTATCAGAGCATCAAGATATCGATATGATGCATTTCACTGGCTCAACACGAGCTGGTGTTGCAGTTGCTATAGCATCAGCTCCAACTGTGAAGAGAGTTGCTCAGGAGCTTGGCGGTAAGTCAGCTAACATCATTTTGGATGATGCTGATATTGAGAAAGCTGCTAGCGCTGGAGCAAACCATTGTTTTATGAATACTGGCCAATCATGTAATGCACCAACTAGAATGCTTGTTTCATCTAAAAATTATGAAAAGGCTGTAGAAGCTGCTGCAGAAGTCGCAAATTCAACTGTAGTAGGTTCTCCAGAAGATGAGGGCGTCAAAATTGGACCAATCTCTAATAAAGTTCAGTATGAAAAAGTTCAAAGGTTAATTCAAATAGGAATTGATGAAGGCGCAAGATTAGTTGCTGGGGGATTAGGTAGACCCGAAGGTTTGTCAGAAGGATACTTTGTAAAACCAACAGTTTTTGCTGATGTAACAAATGAAATGACGATTGCAAGAGAGGAAATTTTTGGGCCTGTGCTTAGTATAATAAAGTATGAGTCTGAAGACGAGGCTATTGAAGTTGCCAATGATACTGAGTATGGATTAGCTGGATATGTCCAATCTGGAGATGAGGATCATGCAAAACAGGTTGCTAGGAGAATCAGAGCTGGTCAAATTAGTATCAATGGTGGCGCAAGAGGACCAGCAGCACCCTTTGGAGGATTTAAAACCTCTGGTAATGGCAGAGAACATGGTATGTCTGGGCTGATGGAATGTTTAGAAACTAAAGCTATTATTGGTAATTAATTAATCCAATAAGTCTGGCTCTTTTTTAGTAATCATATCTAAAAGGGGTTGGAAACTTGCCCAAGCAGCAAGGTCATTGGCTATAAACTCTCTTGTTTTAATCGCAGTATCATGTGGAATCTTTGTAGTTTCTCCAGCTGCATCAGCCAAAAGCTGGGAATGGCAGCATCTTTCCATTGAAAAATAATACCAAAGAGCTATATCAATCGATGGCCCTGTAGTTAAGATGCCGTGATTTTGCAGGAACAGAACTGTTTTGTCTCCAAGAGCATTGGCAATTCTATCTCCTTCCTCAGTTTCTTCTACAACTCCTGAAAAATGATTATGTATTGCTTGTCTTTCATAGAAAGCACATGAGTCCTGAGAAATAGGATCAAGCAATTTCCCAAAAGTTGAAAAAGTTCTTCCATACAGAGAATGTGAGTGAGCTGCAGCGTTTACATCTGGTCTACCCTTATGAAGTCTTGAATGGATTGCAAATGCAGCAACATTAACAGGTCTTTCACCTTGAACAACTTCACCATCATGATTAACAAGGAGCAAGTCAGACACTTTGATTTGGCTAAAGTGGACTCCCAATGGGTTGACCCAAAAATGATCGCTAAACTCAGGATCTCTTAATGTGATATGCCCAGCGACTCCCTCATCAAAACCAAAATGAGAAAATAATCTAAATCCAGCAGTTAGCCTTTGTAATTGATCTCTCCTGGTTTCTTCAATTGTTTTGCATTCCACCATTTCAATGCCTTTAGGCTTATTTGGTAGCTTGCCTTTAGTAATATCGATGCTAATTGGTACAACTTTTGCCATAATGAATCCCTTAAAGTGTAAAATAGTTTACCCAATATCGGAGAGAATATGAAATATAGAGTTGAAAAAGACACAATGGGAGAAGTCAATGTTCCATATGACGCACTTTGGGGGGCTCAAACTCAACGTGCTCTAGAAAACTTTAAAATAAGCGGTATTAAATTTGCTTTCCCTTTTGGAAGAAGTTTTATAGAAGCTCTAGGTGTAATTAAGTTTGCTGCAGCATCATCCAATCAAAAGCTGAAGTTACTTGATTCGCGGAAAGCGAAGGCAATTAAAATTGCATCAAAAGAAGTGTTATCAGGAAATCATGATAGCCAATTTCCACTAGATATTTTTCAAACTGGTTCTGGAACTAGCACCAATATGAATGCAAATGAGGTGATTGCAAATTTAGCTTCAAAAAAAGCTCGTATTAAAATTAATGCAAATGATCATGTAAATATGAGTCAAAGTAGCAATGATGTTATTCCAACAGCAATTTGTATCTCTGCATTGCTAGATACCCAAAGACTTTTACTGCCATCTTTGGAAAACCTTATCAAAGTTATTGATAAGAAAGCGTTATCGCTGAAGGGTCAAGTAAAAACTGGAAGAACTCATTTAATGGATGCAATGCCAATAGATTTTTCGCAAGAATTATCAGGATGGAGCGCTCAATTGAAGGCAGTTGAGAAGTCCATTGTTTCAGCCTCAAAAGAAATGGCTTATTTGCCTCAAGGAGGAACAGCTATTGGAACAGGAGTTAATGCTCACAAGGATTTTGGAAAAGTATTTGCCGCTGAGGTTTCAAAATTAACAAAACTTAATGTTAAAACATCAACAAATTACTTCAAATCTTTAAGCGCTCAAGATTCCGCTTCGCAATTATCATCTAGTGTTAAAAATCTTAGCTTAGTGTTAACTAAAATATCCAATGATTTGCGGTGGATGAATAGTGGACCGCTTACTGGTTTGGGAGAAATTGAACTCGAGGCCTTGCAACCTGGAAGCAGTATTATGCCTGGAAAGGTTAATCCGGTGATTCCGGAAGCAGTAGCAATGGCTTGTGCTGATGTAATTGGAAACGATCTAACAGTATCTATAGGAAGTCAGTCAGGAAATTTTCAATTAAATGTAATGCTTCCCGTAATTGCATACAACTTACTTAAAAGCATTAGCCTCATGTCTAATTCAATGCCTCTTTTAGCTAACAAAGCAATCAAAACATTTAAAGTTAATAGAAAGAATATTACAGAATCACTTGGCATGAATCCAATATTGGTAACAGCATTGAATAGAGAAATTGGTTACGAGAAGGCTGCACATATTGCTAAAAAAGCATACAAAGAGCAAAGATCTATTATTGACGTGGCTCATAAAGAAACTGGAATGTCGCTAAAGAGATTGAAAACATTATTAAATCCTGCGAAATTGACAAAGGGCGGATTGTGACAGAGTTGTCAGAGAAAACTTGTAGCGCATGTGAAATAGGTGCTCCATTAGTTCCCCATGATCAACAGATAGATCTCTTAAAAGATCTGGATGGTTGGGTAATTGATGATTCAGATATTTCAAAACTTATAAAAGAATTTCAATTTAATAATTATGAGCAATCCATTAGCTTTACTAATCTAATTGCTGATTTAGCAGAAGCAGAAGATCATCACCCAAAAATTACTCTCGAATGGGGGAGGGTAACCTTAGAGTGGTGGTCACATAAGATTAAGGGTTTGCACATGAATGATTTTATTTGTGCTGCAAAATCTGATGAAACTTTTCATGCATTGTAATGCTCTCGTTATACATTTAACTTAATAGCTTCAGAGCGCAAATCTTTTTTTTAATAAAGGCTTACGCTATAATCTGATATGGAAAAGATCAAACATAAAGCCTTAACCTTTGATGATGTATTGCTTTTGCCTAGATATACGGATTTTCTCCCTGCTGAAGCACAATTAGAAACAAGGGTTTCAAGAAATATCTCTTTAAAAATTCCTTTAGTATCTGCTGCAATGGATACAGTGACTGAAGCTGCTATGGCTATTGCGCTTGCTGAAAATGGTGGAATTGGAATTCTTCATAAAAATAACTCAATTGAAGAGCAGGCCGCAGAAGTTAGAGCTGTAAAAAAATACGAAAGTGGTGTTGTTAGAGATCCTTCAACCATCCAATCAACTAAAACAATCAATGAACTTATGCAATTAACAAATGAGCTCAGTATTTCTGGTATGCCAGTTGTTGATAATGGAAAATTAATGGGAATTGTTACTAGGAGGGACTTTAGATATGCAGATAACTTGTCTGAATTAGTTTCTTCGATCATGACACCATATAAGAAATTAATAACAGTAAAAGAAGGCTTTGAGCAAGAAGAAGTCAAAAAATTAATGTACAACAATAGAATTGAAAAAATTCTAGTCATAGATGAGGAAAACTCTTTAACTGGATTGGTTACCATGAAAGATATTGATAAATCTGCTGAACATCCCCTTGCTACAAAGGATTCTAGAGGTCAGTTACAAGTTGGTGCTGCTCTTGGAACTGGAGAAGAGACTCTAGATAGGGCCAAGGCTTTATCTGAGGCTGGAGTTGATTTATTTGTTATAGATAGTGCTCATGGTCATTCTCAGAATGTAATCGATACCATAAAGCTCATTAAAAAGGAATTTGCAGATATTGATGTTATGGGTGGCAATGTTGCAACTCCAGAGGGGGCTCAAGCATTGATAGATGCAGGTGTTGATTCAATCAAGATTGGAATGGGTCCAGGATCAATCTGTACAACTAGAATTATCGCAGGAATTGGAGTTCCCCAGATCACTGCTATTCTCTCAATAAAAGAAAAGCTTTCCACTGATAATGTTCCACTGATCGCTGATGGAGGCATTAGGTTTTCAGGTGATATTTCTAAAGCGCTTGCTGCTGGTGCAGATGCAGTGATGTTAGGAGGCATTTTTGCTGGGACAGAAGAAGCTCCTGGAGAATTGGAACTATATCAAGGTAGAAGTTTTAAAACTTATAGGGGAATGGGTTCTATCGGAGCGATGAGTGAAAGAAATGATACAAACAGATACTCTCAAGACGGCATAAGCAATGAAAAGATGGTTCCCGAGGGGGTTGAGGGAAGAGTGCCGTTCAAAGGCTGGGTTGTAAATGTAATTGATCAATTGATTGGTGGTATAAGGCAAAGCATGGGATATGTTGGATGTAAATCAATTAAGGATATGCACGAAGACACTCAATTTGTTGAGATTACAAATGCTGGAATTACTGAAAGTCATGTTCATGATGTCATGATCACAAAAGAAGCTCCAAATTACCAAAGAAGTTAACTTACTTTATTTAAAGAAAAATAAATTTAGATAAAAATACTAAAGTCAGAAACCAGGCACCAGCAGATATTTCTTCAATTCTTCCAGATGCAATTTTTAGAACAACATAAGATAGGAAGCCTAGGGCAATTCCGTTCGCAATAGAAAAAGTTAATGGAATCATCACAATTATTATCAATGCCGGAAGAAGTTCAGATGTATCTGACCAGTTCAACCTTTCCATTCCACTCAACATCAATATCGCTACATATATAAGCGCTCCGGAAGTTGCATGTGCAGGGATGATGCTCGCCAAAGGCGAAAAGAAAATTGCAATTAAAAATAAAAAACCTACTGTTACAGCAGTCAACCCTGTCCTACCTCCAGCTTCAACGCCAGCAGAGCTTTCAACATAGCTTGTAACCGGTGCGCATCCCAAAAAAGCTCCAACTGCACTAGAAGAACTGTCAGCTTTAAGAGCTTTATCAAGATTATTAACATTTCCAGATTCATCTTCTAATTTTGCTTGGTTAGCTACCCCTAGAAGTGTTCCTGCAGTATCAAATAAGTTTACGAATAGAAAAGACATAATGACACTAATCATAGCTAAATCTAGCGCACCCAAAATATCTAATTTCATAAATACAGGCATAAAAGCTGGAGGGTAGGAGACTAACCCTTGAAATTGAACAATACCAATAAAAATTGATGTAACTGTTACCATCATTACACCGAGA
>Ga0315330_10002600_pt1 | contig 12397 bp, 14 predicted proteins | sample M140m34915metaG_FD_203453 | JGI IMG/M metagenome (GOLD analysis project Ga0315330, IMG submission 203453) | Ammonia-oxidizing marine archaeal communities from Monterey Bay, California, United States - M1 40m 34915 | ecosystem: Environmental > Aquatic > Marine > Intertidal zone | place: USA... | reverse complement strand
CCGCAGCTCAAAAAATTAATGCATTAGCAGAAGCTTATCAAATCCCTGTCGTTCCACATGCAGGACAGATGCACAACTACCATTTAACAATGGCAAATATTAATTGCCCGATTTCAGAATTTTTTCCAGTTCACGATGTAGAAATAGGTAATGAGCTATTTTATTACATTTTTCAAGGTGATCCTGCACCTAAAGATGGCTATATAGATTTAGACGATAATTTGCCTGGTTTAGGAATTTCTTTAACTAACAAATTTATAAAAGATTTTAATATTATAAAATAATTAACCACGTGAAAAAAATTTTAATTTATAATTCTGGTGGCGGCTTAGGTGACTCTATACAAATTATCCCTTTAATATTAAGTCTCAAAAATCACTTCAGACGCTCTAAAATTTTTTATTTAGGCGCTCATGCAAACCATTTTGAAGGAAAATTAAAAGAGTACAATATTAATGTAGATACTCTTGAATTAAGCTTGAAATATTTTGGTTTTAGATGGTGGCATCTACTTTTTGTTAAAAAGAATTTTAGAAAAATAAATCAGGATAAATTTGACCTAATAATTGATCTCCAGTCCAAATTTAGAAATTCTCTAGTTCTTAAAAAAATTCCACATAATCATTTTTACTCAACGACGTATGGAAATTTATTTTCAACAAAAAAAATCAAATATAAATCAAAAAATCACATAGAGAACTTAAGTTCATTTTTAGATGAAAAAATAAAACCTATTAATTTTAATTGCAATAAGTTGCCTAAAAATTTACTTAATGAAGCAAAAAAACTTCTTCCTAAATCAAATTATATTGGATTTTCTATAACACAAGGAAATGAATATAGAAAAAAAAGCTGGTCAATTTATAAATTTATTTCACTTGCAAACAAATCACTTATTAAAAATAAAGTACCAGTTTTTTTTATTGAAAAACATCAAGAACACATAATTGAAAAAATAAAAAACCAAGTTCCTGGATCTTTATTTCCTGAAACAAATTCTGAGTTATCATGTCCTGCTTTGGTTACTGCGCTATCATCAAGATTAGATCAGGCAGTTTCGATAGATAATGGAGTAATGCATATGATGGGGCTAGCAGATATTCCTATGGTAGTTTTGTTTGGCCCTACAAATTCAGAAAAATTTGCTCCAAAAAATAATTTCATAAAAATATTAGATAGTAAAAAACTTCATAGTACTAAAGATATTGAGTCAATTTCGGTAGATGAAGTTTATGACTTAATTTAAAGTTTTAAAGTTTTAATTTTTTTTATTTTAATTAATTTCATCAAATCAGCGTTTACATTTTTTAATTTTTTTTGTGATGTTGATCTGGTAACAATGGCAACGCCAATTTTTCCAAGTCTAAAAAAGGGATAACTTCCTATATCAACAAATTTTTTATATTTTTTTTGTATCGCACCTAATTGTTTAGAAATATTACTTTCAACGGTAAAAAGATTTATTGTTTTGCTATGAATTTTTAATCCTTTAAGTAAAAATCTTTTGCAATTTTCAATCATTGAATTTAAAATTGAAGGCACACCAGGTAAGGATAAAACATTTTTAGTAATAAAACCTGGAGCAGCGCTAGAAGGATTGTATATTAATTTAGCTCCTCTTGGCATTTTTGCCATTTTTTTTCTTCCATCATTAAATTTTTTTTTACCATAATATTGTTCTAAAATTCCATAAGCTTCCTGATGATACTCATATTTTACTTTAAATGCTTTTGAGATTGATTTAGCTGTAATATCGTCGTGAGTAGGTCCAATACCGCCGGTGGTAAAAACATAATTGAATTTTTTGGATAAAGCCAAAATATTTTTTACAATAATTTTTTCATCATCTGAAATTATTCTAACTTCATTGACTGAAATTCCACATTTTGAATTCAACCAATTAGATATAAAAGCAACATTTTTATCCTGAGTACGGCCAGAAAGTATTTCATTACCAATTATTAAAATTGCAGCCTTTATTTTTTTTATTTTTTTCTTCATAAAAGTTATAAATATATATGTTTTTTGAAAATAAATTAATATCAGGACAATTTATAAAAAGATATAAGCGTTTTTTTGTAGATATAAAAATAAACAATAAAATTATTACAGCTCATTGCCCTAATACTGGATCTATGTACGGGCTTTTGAAAAAAGGCAACAAAGTGTGGGTTAGTAAATCTAACAATCCAAATCGTAAATTAAAATATACTTTAGAAATAATTGAAGATAATAATTCAAAAGTTGGTGTGAATACACATTCAACAAATAAGATAGTACTTCACGCTCTTCAAAATAATTTAATTAAAGAGTTTGATAAAATTTCAGATATAAAACCAGAAACTAAATTTGGACTGAATACAAGGTTTGATTTTCTAGTAACAAATAAAAAACAAAAGGCTTTTATTGAAGTTAAAAATGTAACTCTTTCTAGAAAAAAAGCTATTGCTGAATTTCCTGATGCAATTACGGCTAGAGGATTAAAACATATAAATGAACTTCTAAAGGCAAGTAAAAAAAATTATAAAATTTATATCCTTTTTATAATACAAAGAAATGATTGTAGATTATTTAAAATTGCAAAAGATATTGACATCAATTACGCAGATGCGTTGACCAAAGCTGTTAAAAACAAACTAAATGTTCTTTGCTATGATTGTAAATTTTCTTCAAAAGGAATAAGAGTCAATAATAAAATTGATTTTGAAAATTATGAATGAAGGTTTTAAAGAAGCATTTGAAAAAACTAAAATAGCTGGATCAATAGCAGCTGGCGCTTTGGATGAAGTTAGCAAAATTATTAAACCTGGGATATCAACAGCGGAAATTGATAAAATTTGCTATGAATTTATAAATGACAACAAAGCATATTCTGCACCATTATTTTACAGAGGATTTCCAAAATCCTGTTGTACTTCACCTAATCATGTTGTTTGTCATGGCATACCGTCAGAGAAAATTTTAAAAGAAGGAGATATTGTAAATGTTGATGTTACAGCTTTTAAAGATGGATGGCACGGTGACACTAGCAGAATGTTCAACATAGGTGAAATTTCGATTAAAGCTGAAAAATTAATTAAGACAACTTATGAGTCAATGATGAAAGCAATTAGTATAGTTAAGAATGGAATTTTCTTAGGAGATATAGGTTCAACAATTCAAAAACATGTTGAAGATCAGGGATTTTCAGTTGTACAAGATTTTTGTGGACACGGAATTGGTGAAACATTTCATAAGGAACCAAATGTTCTTCATTATGGAGAGAAAGGAACCGGAGAAAAAATAAAAACAGGAATGATTTTTACTATCGAGCCAATGATAAATCTTGGAAACTATGAAACTAAAACTTTAAACGATGGGTGGACGGCAGTTACTAAAGATAAATCATTATCTGCACAATTTGAACATACAATAGGTGTAACTAAAGATGGTTATGAGATTTTTACTCAATCAAACAAGGCTAGTTAAACATCATGATTGAAAGATACACTAGAAAAGAAATTAAAAATATTTGGGAAGATTATAATAGATATTCGATCTGGTTAGATATTGAATTAGCCGCTGCTGAGGCAATGGAAAAATTAAAGATTATTCCTAAGGGTGTTGTTAAAAAAGTAAAATCAAAAGCAAAAATAAATCCAAAAAGAATTCTACAAATAGAAGAAAAAGTAAAACATGACATTATTGCTTTTTTAACATCCATTACCGAAAGAGCCGGTAAAGAGGCAAGACATTTGCACAAAGGTATGACATCTTCAGATGTTTTGGATACTTGTTTTAATCTTCAATTAAAACAATCAGGTGAAATACTGTTAAAAGATATTAATGATTTACTTCAATCAATAAAAAGACAAGCTTTAAGACATAAATTTACTTTATGTATTGGAAGAAGTCATGGAATCCATGCAGAACCTATAACGTTTGGATTAAAAATGTTATCTTTTTATCAAGAATTTTTAAGAAATAAAAAACGATTAGAAAATTCTATAGAAGAAATATCAACTTGTGCAATTTCGGGAGCTGTTGGAACTTTTGCCAATATTGACCCTAGAGTAGAGAGTTTTGTTGCAAAAAAATTGAAATTAAATGTCGAGCCTGTCTCTACTCAAGTAATACCACGAGACAGACATGCTCAATTTTTTTCAACTTTAGGCATTATTGCAAGTTCAATTGAAAGATTTGCTATCGAAATTAGACATCTTCAAAGAACTGAGGTTTTAGAAGTAGAAGAATTCTTTGGTAAAAAACAAAAAGGATCATCGGCTATGCCACATAAAAAAAATCCAATCCTAAGTGAAAATTTGACTGGATTGGCAAGATTAATTAGATCTGCCGTTGTTCCAGCTTTAGAAAATGTTGCTTTATGGCACGAACGAGATATTTCTCATTCAGCTGTTGAAAGAAATATAGGTCCAGATGCAACCATTGCTTTGGACTTTGCCCTTCATAGATTGAGTAATGTTGTGAAAAATTTAAATATATATCCAGAAAATATGAAAAAAAATCTTAATATCACAAATGGTATTTTTTTCTCACAAAGAGTTCTTTTAGAACTAACTAATACTGGTTTTACTAGAGAAGACTCATACAAAATTGTTCAAAAAAACGCGATGCAAGCATGGAAAGAAAATTCATCTTTTTACAGCAAAATTATCTCAGATAAAAAAGTTACAAACAAAATACCTGTTAATAAACTAAAGAAATTATTTGATTTTAGTTACCATACAAAAAAAATTAATATAATTTTTAAAAGAAGTCTGAAAAAATAATCACATGAACAAAGGTAAAAAACTATACGAGGGTAAAGCTAAAATTCTTTATGAGACCAAAGATAAAGATTTAGTTATTCAACATTTCAAGGATGATGCCACAGCTTTTAATAATTTAAAAAAAGCAAGTGTTGAAGGCAAGGGCGTGCTAAATAATAGAATATCTGAACATATTTTGACCAATCTTGCTCAATGTGGAATTAAGACTCATTTTATAAAACGTTTAAATATGAGAGAACAATTAATTAGAAAAGCTGATATTTTTCCAATTGAATTTATTGTAAGAAATATTGCAACTGGTTCATTAACTAAAAGACTTGGAATTCCTGAAGGCACTGTTTTAGAAAAACCACTTTTAGAATATTGTTTTAAAAAAGATGAGCTTGAAGACCCACTTATATCAAAAGAACATATTTTTTCTTTTGGATGGGCCACAGAAAAAGAAATACAAATAATTGATACGATAACCTTAAGAATAAATGATTTATTATGCGGAATGTTTCGTGGAATTGGTATTAAACTTGTGGACTTTAAAATTGAATATGGAAAAACTTGGAATAAAGATATTGAGGAAAAAGAAATAGTCTTAGCTGATGAAATAAGCCCTGATACGTGTCGTCTATGGGATTTAAAAACTGAAAAAAAATTAGATAAAGACAGATTTAGAAAAGATTTAGGTAATATAATTCAAGGATACCAAGAAGTAGCGAGAAGATTAGGTATAATGCCTGAAGAAACAAATATAAGTGAAGTAAATTTTGGCAAAACAATACCAATAAAATTTAAAAAAAAATAAATTGAAATTCTCTGTAACAGTTACTCTCAAAAAAGATGTTTTAGACCCTCAGGGAAAAGTTGTTCAAAATACACTCGTTAATATGGGTATGAATAATCTTAAAAGCATCAGACAAGGAAAGTATTTTGAAATTGAAGTTAATGAAAGTGACAATGAAATTGCAGAAAAAAAAGTTGATGAGATGTGTAAAAAACTTTTAGTTAATCTCATCATTGAGGATTATAAGATTTTTAAAAACTAATGAGATCATCAGTAATTGTTTTTCCGGGTTCTAATTGTGACAGAGATATTGCTGTTGCTCTAGAAAAAATGCAATTCAAAAATCAAATGGTTTGGCATAAAGAAACAAGACTTCCAAAATCAGATTTAATAGTTGTTCCAGGTGGTTTCTCTTATGGTGATTATTTAAGATCAGGTGCAATTGCAGGAAAATCTTTGATCATTGATGAAGTTATCAAAGCAGCATCATCAGGATGTTTAATTTTAGGTATATGTAACGGATTTCAAATTTTAACTGAAACTGGACTTCTGAAAGGTACATTATTAAGAAATAAAAATTTAAAATTTATTAATAAGGATGTTCATATAAAAGTAATTAATAATAATACAAAATTTTCAAATAAGTATAAAAAAAATCAAACTTTAAAAATTAATATAGCTCACAACGAAGGAAATTATTTTACAGATCCTAAACACTTAGAAAAAATAATAAAAGAGGACCAAATTGCATTTAAATATTGTGATGAAAAAGGAAATATCACTAAAGACTCTAATCCCAATGGTTCAATAGAAAATATTGCTGGAATTTTTAATGATAAAAAAAATATTTTAGGAATGATGCCTCATCCAGAACGAATGGTAGACAAAATTATATCTAATGAAGATGGAGTAAATTTATTTTCAAGTTTACTTAATTAAAATGGAAATTACTAATGAGATAATTGAAAAACATGGTCTTAAATTAGAAGAATTTGAAAAAATTAAAAAACTGCTTAAAAGGCAACCTAATTTACTTGAACTTGGAATTTTTTCAGCTATGTGGAATGAACATTGTTCTTACAAATCATCACGTATTCATCTTAAAAAATTACCTACAAAAGGAAAACAAGTTATTCAAGGTCCTGGTGAAAATGCAGGCGTAATTGATATTGGTGATGATGATGCAATAGTGTTCAAAATAGAAAGTCATAACCACCCCTCTTACATTGAACCCTATCAAGGAGCTGCCACTGGTGTAGGAGGAATACTTAGAGATGTTTTTACAATGGGAGCAAGGCCAATTGCATTACTAAATTCAATTCACTTTGGATCACCAAATCATAAAAAAACTAAAAGTTTGCTTAATGGTGTTGTTTCAGGAATCGGTGGTTACGGTAACTGTATAGGAATACCAACTGTGGCTGGAGAAACAAAATTTAATAAAACCTATAATGAAAATATTTTAGTTAATGCTATGGCTGTAGGACATGCAAAAAAAGATAAAATTTTTTATTCAAAGGCAAAAGGTTTAAATAAATCTGTTGTGTACGTGGGATCAAAAACTGGAAGAGACGGTATTCACGGAGCATCTATGGCTTCAGCGGAGTTTGATGATAACTCTGAAGAAAAAAAACCTACAGTGCAAGTTGGAGATCCTTTTACTGAGAAGTTATTGATGGAAGCATGTCTTGAGCTAATGAAAGATAAATCAATTATCTCTATTCAGGATATGGGCGCAGCTGGTCTTACATCCTCAAGTGTAGAAATGGCATCTAAAGGGGGGCTAGGTATAGAGTTAGAGCTAGATAAAGTTCCTTGTAGGGAAGAAAATATGACACCTTATGAAATGATGCTTTCTGAGAGTCAAGAGCGAATGCTAATCATCCTTGAAGACGGCAAAGAAGATAAAGCAAAAAAAATATTTGAAAAATGGGATTTAGATTTTGAAATAATAGGAAAAACTACAAATACTAATAATTTAACTTTAAAATTTAACAATATTATTAAAGCAGAAATTCCAATAGAGGCTTTAGCATCAAAAGCACCTATGTATGAAAGAAAATGGATTAAAAAGAAAGCTCATAATAAAAAGATAAATTTAAAAGACCTTACGAAAATAAAAATTGAAGATGCTTTAATCAAAATCTTATCTAGCCCTAATCATTCGAATAAGAGTTGGGTTACGAGTCAATACGATCAAAATGTGATGTGTGATACTGCTCAAAAGTCTGGTTCTGACGCAGCAATAATTAGAATTCACAATAAAGATAAAGCTATAGCTGTATCTGTAGACTCGTCTGCAAATTATTGTAAATCCCATCCAATTACAGGTGGTAAACAAATTGTTTGTGAAAACTGGAGAAATTTAATTACAGTTGGTGCTAAACCCTTAGCTATAACAAACTGTTTAAATTTTGGTAATCCTGAAAACGAGGAAATAATGGGGGAATTTGCTGAATGTTTACAAGGCATTAAAGAAGCATGTGAATTTTTAAATTATCCTGTGGTTTCGGGGAACGTATCTTTTTACAATGGAACAAATAAAAAAAATATTTTCCCAACACCAGTTATAGGTGGTGTGGGTTTGATAAAAAAATTATCAAAACCTTTAGGTCATAGTTTTAAGAGAAGTAATAGTGAATTAATATTAATAGGAAAAACTTTTGGGCACCTCGAACAAAGTTGTTTTCTGAAAGAGAACTATTCTATAAATGAAGGTATGCCTCCTGAAATTAATCTTTTAAATGAAAAAAATAACGGTGAAGGTTTGTTAAAATTAATCGAAAAAAAATTAATTCTATCATCTCATGATGTATCTGATGGAGGATTAATTTTAGCACTTTCAGAAATGTGTATAAACTCAGAATATGGAGCTAAAATTTATAAACCAAAAAAACTAACTAATTTAATAAAATATTTTTTTGGAGAAGATCAGGCCAGATATATTGTTGAAATTGAAAAAAATAATTTGTCTCAGGTTGAAAAAATTTTAAAAGATAATAATATTTATTATGAAAATATAGGTTTTACTCAAAAAGAATACTTTGAAATTGAAAGTGAGTTAAAAATTAATACTAAAGAATTATTTAAAAAGAACAATGAATGGTATAATAATTACTAATGGCTTTACCCATAGAAGAAATAAAAAAACTAATTAAAGACTCTATTCCAGATGCATCTATTGAAATCAAAGATTTAATGGGAGACAGCAACCACTATGCAGCAACAATTAAATCATCTCAATTCAACAATTTGAGTAAAATAGAGCAACACAAACTTGTATATAAATCTCTAAAGGGTAAAATGGGAAATGAATTACATGCTTTATCAATAACTACTGAAGGAAAATAATGGAAATTAATAAAAAAATTGAAGAATTAATAAATAATAATGATGTTTGTTTATTTATGAAAGGCACTCCTGATGCGCCTCAGTGTGGATTCTCAATGGCAGTATCTAATGTGCTTAAACATTTAAATGTAAATTTCAAAGGAATTAATGTTTTAGAGGATGAGAGTCTCAGACAGGGAATCAAAGATTTTAGTGATTGGCCAACAATACCCCAACTTTATGTTAAAAAAGAATTTGTGGGTGGTTGTGATATTATTAAAGAAATGTTTGAAAAAGGTGAGTTAAAAAAACTTTTTGAAAATAAAAAAATTTTATAGGTTAATTTTTTAGTATAAAACTTATATCAGAGTCTTTTAAATTTCCTTTAAAATTTTCAATCTCCTTCACTGAGTCAATTAAATATTTCTGATCAATTTTATTAAAAATGTTTGATAAGAACGTTTGCTTTGCTTTCAAATTATTAAGCAATTCATCTATAAAAATATGATTTATGTTATTATTATATTCATAATAATTGGGATGTTTAAAATCTTCAATTACATATAAACCGTCATTTTTAACAAGTTTAAAAAAATATTTTAATCCAATAAGTATATCACTTAAATAATGTGAGCCGTCATCAATTATAAGATCGAATTCTTTTATTTTATAATTTTTAAAAATATATTTAAGAGTTTTTTTTATTTTTTTTTCATTATTTATATCTATACCAAAAACGTGAATTTTTCCTGATTGATATTTAAAATTTGAAATATTTATATCGAAACAAAAGACTTTTGAATTAGGAAAATGTTTTATAAAAGCAGCAGCAGAAGCGCCAGAATAAGATCCTATTTCTAAAATATTTATTTGTTTATCTTTAAATTTTTCCAATTTTTTTTCATAAAATTTTGAGTATCCATGACCTATTCTATCATTTTCTTTAAAGATATTAGCCTTATCACTTCCATAGTGATTGAAAAGTTTGTCCAAAGAATCTAAATTTATGTTATCAAAATCTAAATTAATTTTTTTTTTAAACTTATAAATTAATTTTCTTTTGAAGAGACTGAAGAAATTCAATTATCTTGAATAGTATTCGATTACTAAGCTTGGCTCCATGATGACTGGGAAAGGCACTTCAGAAAATTTTGGAACTCTTACTAGTTTTGCTGTTTTATTTTTATCATCTAACTGAATGTATTCCGGAACTTCTCTTTCTTTACTCTGTAAAGATCCATCTATCACAGTTAATTTTTTTGATTTTTCTCTTACTTCAATTGTATCGGTACTCTTAACAACGTAACTTGAAATATTAACCCTCTTTTTATTTACTTTAATGTGACCATGGTTGATCATTTGTCTTGCAGCAAAAACTGTTGGTGCGAATTTAGCTCTATATATTACCGTATCGAGTCTGCTCTCAAGTAAAGCTATCAGATTTTCAGTTGTATCGCCTCTTTTGGAAAGAGCTTTTCTATAAATATTTCTAAATTGTCTCTCATTTATATTTCCGTAGTATGCCTTTAGTTTTTGTTTAGCTTGTAGTTGAATTCCATAATCGGTTGGTTTGCCTTTTTTATTCTGACCGTGTTGACCTGGAGGATAAGCTCTTGAGTTAAAAGGACTTTTAGGTCTACCCCAAATATTAGCTTTAAGTCTTCTATCAACTTTATGTTTAGATTTAAGTCTTTTTGTCATATTAAATAATGATGTGTTTATAAGCCTTAGAGTTATTTTGTCAATTAAGCTTTGGTATTATTTTTGTATAAAGAACTGATAATACTCGCTAAAATCCTCAATTCTTTATCGTTTGGTTCCATCCTATAAATAAGATTATTTATATTTAATAACATCGAGTGTTTCTTCTCTTTTGGGTTAAAAAAATCTTTTTTTTCTAAAAGTTTTGTTAAATGATTAATTATAGAAGAAATATTTGCTTTAGATGAAATTTTTAAGTTCAAATTACTTTTTTTTATTTTTTTATCATTAAGAACTTTAAAGATTTCATAACAAATAATATTTAGAGAATGGGATAAATTGAGCGATTTAAATCTAGGTGAAGTTGGAATTTGTAAAATATAATTTGAATATGACAAGTCTTTATTAGACAGACCAGATGCCTCTGGACCAAACATTAAACCTAAATTAAGATTCTTTCTTTTTATAATTTTTTGAAATTCTTTAAGTGATATATGTTTTTTATTTATATCTCTACGTCTTGCACTTAAAGATATGACTAAATTAAAAGATTTAATTGAATTTTCAATATTATTAAACACTTTTGCTCTATTAATTATATCATAAGCTCCAACAGATGTTGCTTTAGCTTTATGGTTCGGAAAAATAATTTTTGGATTTACGATATGAAGATTTGTAAATCCAAAATTTTTCATTGAACGGGCACATGCACCAATATTTTCTCCAAGTTGTGGGTTAACAAGGATAAAACCAAATTTATTTTTCATTTAGATTAGCGGGAGCTTTTTCTTTATAGAGTTTATAGTCTAAACTATCTATTAAAGCTTTAAATGAAGCTTCAATAATATTTGGGGATACTCCTACTGTGAACCAACTCTTGCCTGTTTTATCCGTGCTTTCAATTAATACCCTAGTGGTTGCCTCTGTACCGGTATTAAGAATTCTTACTTTATAATCTAACAGTTTTAAATCTGAAAAATAATTATAATATTTTACTACTTTTTTAAAATTGGACCTTATAGCGTTATCCAATGCATTTACGGGACCATTCCCTTCACCAGCACATTTAATTTTTTTTCCATCAATTATAAAAACAACATTGGCTCTTGTTGAAATTTTATCTGATTTTGAAACACTTACATCGTAGCTTTCAACTTTCAAGTATTCGGGAACTTTTCCTAATAGGCGATTAGCTAATAATTCAAAAGATGCGTCAGCTCCATCATAAGAATACCCGCTGAATTCTCTTTCTTTAACTTCATCTAAAATTTTTTGTACCTTTGAGTCTTTGGAGTCAATTTTAACACCATAAGCTTCTAATTTAGATAAAATATTTGATCGACCTGCTTGGTTAGAAATAATAATATTTCTATGATTGCCAACACTCTTTGGATCTACATGTTCGTAGGTTTTGGGATCCTTTTTTACTGCTGATACATGTAATCCCCCTTTATGTGAGAAGGCTGACGCTCCAACATACGGCAAACTTTTATTTGGTTTTCTGTTTAAAAGTTCATCTAATAATCTTGAGCATTCTGTTAATGAGCTCAATTTTTCTTTCTTAATTTTTATTTCATATTTATCTGTAAAAGATTTTTTAAGAGATAATGTTGGTATAATTGACATTAAATTTGCATTTCCACATCTTTCACCTAAGCCATTAATAGTTCCTTGTATTTGTCTTACACCAGCTTGAACAGCTGCGAGTGAATTAGCTACAGCATTTTCAGTATCGTTATGAGCATGTATACCTAAATTTTTTCCAGGTATAGATTTAATTACTTCAGAGACAATTTCACTTACCTCGTGAGGAAGTGTTCCT
>Ga0315330_10002598_pt1 | contig 12401 bp, 11 predicted proteins | sample M140m34915metaG_FD_203453 | JGI IMG/M metagenome (GOLD analysis project Ga0315330, IMG submission 203453) | Ammonia-oxidizing marine archaeal communities from Monterey Bay, California, United States - M1 40m 34915 | ecosystem: Environmental > Aquatic > Marine > Intertidal zone | place: USA... | reverse complement strand
CAGGTGTTGCCTGTCTATTTTCATAAACAATTCTTTTCGAAATGTCCTCAAGTGAGAAAACGACCATGGAAGCTTCCTTATGTTTTTACTCCAATACTCTGGCGGTACCCTCGGAGAAACCACTTGATAGTTGTCGTTCTGTACATAAGAACCAACCGTCATCCAGCAACTAGAATTCTGATATACTTGGTTTAAATAACTTAATACATCTGTGCCTGCGAGCATATCATCACCGTCCAGAGTTATGATGATGCTACCCTCTTTCGCTCTAGATATTTGTGTATAAAGATTATAGAGTGCTTTCTTGTTAGTTTGGTTTGAAACTATTTCAAATTTCTTCTCTGAAGACTCTAATATATCAGTTGCGGTAACGAGGGTATTATCTGTTGAGCAATCATCCACATAGACTATATCGTAGTTATCGTAATCCTGCCTTAGCGCAGAGTTTAAATTTCCCTCCACCCAATTTTCACAGTTGTAGGATGGTATGATTATCGTAAAGTGATTTTTGGTCATAATACTTAAAAACTTTTTTTCCAGAAGTACGCTGGGCGACCTTTAAGATATTTCACAATGTCTTCATAAGACTTCTTAAACCAAGACTCCTTGTGATGTTGTACCAAATCATTCATATCGAGTTCGCAATCCAAAAGTTTTGCCTCGATCACCATTCGTGGGCAGGTATCTAGACCTGTTGGTTTGAAACATAATCCCTTCGACTCTGCCATCTTTTCCAGGAATTGCCCATAAGGTAAGTTCCAAAAAACTTCGTAATCATATCCCTTTTGCTTGCAGTGTGCTTCGGTCTCATTGAGTCCCTTAACCCAACTTCTAGACCCCAACACTACCCACTTATCGTTCTTATTTTTTGACTTTTCACGGACCTTTTCGATATACTTGAAGAAGTCCTCATCAAACAGCGAAGAAAGAACAAACATGTTTTCGTTATCTATGGACGGTAAATTTTGCTTATGTATCTTCATTTGGTTCCTAGACATAAAGAACACAGACTTCGACTTGTTTATAAAATTAGTAATTGAAGATCCTCTATCTGTATTCTTGTAATCACAGGTCGTACCCTCTACCATCTGGTATAGGACAGGGTTTCTGTGTTTGCAAAACTTATAGTCAAACTCAACAAATGAATACTCTATTCCCAAGTTTGATACGAAGTCAACCATATCATCTGACAAAGTTGCAATGTTGCCGAAAATCCATTTTGCACCCCTATTGTTTTCTAAAAACTGTTTTGTAAGTTCTTGAGATCTCACTTTTGAGATTTTATCGCTCGGACAACTAGTAACAAGAGTCTCTAAACTTAGTTCTGCCCCACCGACATAATCTTCCACAAACATATCATTGACAAAGATATAATCTGGTTTAATTAACCATTTTTGGGGTATTAGCGTCTTTAGCATTTTATCTAAAATCTTATTAAGAGATAAACTAACCTTTAAATGCTCTGCTAGACTGTTCGCCCAAGATTGATACATTCCATTTTGCGAATACACCTTTCTCATTTTCATCTTAAAATCTCTTTCAGATGGATAGCACCACATTGCATCCTGAATTAATATATCGTTCCAGACGGCCTCTTTCTGTATTTGTTTCAAAGAATAATCAACTTTTGCAAACATTGGTTTGTTTTTAACTTTCTTTGTCTTCTTGTCTCGGACAGGCGCATAGAGAAAGTCCATGTGTCCAGACCAACCTGGTGCAATGACCGGTAGGGCGTTGTATGCCGCCTCAAACAAAGGAAGTCCAAAACCCTCCCCATGTGTCGAAGAAATCATCGCTTTTACTTTAGAGTGATTGTAAATTGCATCAATCTCAGAGTCTGTCATCTCTCCATGGAGCAAATATACAGAACACTTCGAGTTCTCTTGGTTCGCTTCCGTAAGGTGCTTTAATTTTAATATACAATCTTCCTTGTCAGGAGTGGAGTTTTTAGAAAAATTAGTTTTTACCACTAATCCAACCTCATCATCTCGAAATTCTTCCAAAAACCACTTTATTGTATTTTCTAAATTTTTTCGAATACCCCATTGCGCAACACACAAGAAATTAAAATCATCCTTAAGATCTAAATCTATGGACTGTTTTGGTGAAATCTCTCTAACCGGATAACTTACAACTTCAACCGGGGCGCCGCAACCAACTCGGACAGGTTCTTTTGTTTCTTGGTTTTGTCCATCGAAAAAAGTATTCTCAAAAACCCACTTTGAAAAATTGCTAGGTACAATAATTTTATCCATGTCGTAAGATTTCTTAATCCAAGATGGTGATACTTTTGTTGCTTCAATTCCAGCAGTAACACAAACTGCATATGGTGCCTTTCTCTCAAACTCGTTAGGTATACCAACGTGAATGTGGACATCGAAACTCTGTTTGTCATCCCCAATTGACTGAAATGATGTAACCCTTTCATGAATCCACTTGAGAAGTGGATCACTATCCAGTAACCATCCTGTAGAACCCCAACGAAGCGGATTGACGTAAATATCAAACAAGTCTTCTCTCTGCTTTAGGGACTCTAAAACCAATCTAGCGTGGACTCCGTAACCAGAACGTGTCAGTGCAGGACCTTCTACTAAAACTTTTACCTTACTCATAAGACTTTATTTAAACTCCAAAGATTTCCCTTCTTGGTTTCCCAAGATCCGTGTTCCTCATGTGTTTGAGTTAACAACTCATCCCACATTGAAATATATTTATTCATACTATAGTTGGTCATAACGTGATGACGACCAGCGGTCCCCATAGACTTCCTATCCTCTTCCGACATCTCGTACATTTTCACCATAGCGTCGACAACATCACGACCAGAAAGACGATCTTCATAAATCCACGGGACCTCCTGGGATCCTATTATTGCTTTAGAACATGGTTCTATGCCAATACCAAACCATTCTTTCCCGTTTGTAACCTGCTCTTGAAGTCCGCCTGTCATATTTACAATTATTGGAGTCTCCGTCGCTAACGACTCCAACGTAGCTAATCCGAACCCTTCAGCATCAGAAATATTAATCGTGCAGTCGACTGCGTTATATAAAACAGATAATTGCTGCATTGATAATTTCAAAGTGGACAACTTTAACTGATTGTCGTCTAAGTTTAATTTATCCTTTATTGCAATCAGATCTTGTCCGTTTGGATCTTTTGGTTCCGTATGCATAATCAAAGTCGCCTTATCTCTGCCGACCTTATCAAGGAAATCGTTAAACCAGAAGATTAAAGATCCGGATTGCTTTCTTCTTGCGTTTCTGTTGTTCCAAAAGAAGGTGAATCTTTTATTACCATTCGAATCCACACCAAGATTATTCTCTCTCTTAAATCCTTTGATCAAATCAGTGTCTTGGATCTTGCAAAAAATAGAATCATTAACTGCGTGAGGTAAGTGTCGTGTTTTGACTTCAGGTGCAACATTTCGAACGATATCATCCGTCACCTTACTAATTGATGCAACCACGTCGTTGGATAAATACCACTTTCTATTGAATGTAGGGTAAGGCAAGTTATCCCAAACATGATAGTAAACCAAAGGAGCAACAGATCTAATCTCATTATCTATATCCCATAACCAGGACCAAAATCTTGGGTCCGTCATAATCCAAACAATGTCTGGTTTTTGTGCTTTCAATAGTGCACGCACCTGTTCTTGCGTACCGTAACCATCAACAGGATAAATTATCCAATCTTCACCATATTCCTCTGTTTTGATTGGTTTATAATCTGGATGTCGGATCGCACCGCCGAAACAAACAAACTCGAAACGTCCAGTTTGCAATAGTCCTTCGATCATATATCTTGTTTGCGTACCTACACCGGATGGGGCAAGCGGACTGTCCGCTAGACAAAATACTTTTATTTTCTTCATTTATCACCTACAATGTTCTGTGTTATAAAATTCACAATACTTACAAGACATCCTGTTCTTAATGCTAAATCCACTTTCTATGTTGGATATTGCGTTTTCCAGCAGGTCAAGTGCACTTTTCATCTTTCTTGAACCACTAGTTACACGAAATATTTCTACATTATTCTTTTTTGCAGTTCTCTTGAGAAGAGCAAAATGTGTCTCCACCTTATCTACATCAATATTATACTTTAAAGAGTAGAAATTTTTGTATAAAGTTAGTTGGTATGTTATCAATTTGTCTGATCTTTTTTTCATGTCCCAACCCCAAGAGCAAGTTTTCCAATCAATTACATGATATTTACCATCATCCGTCTGGATGATTAAATCGATAAATCCCTTAAAGTCATAATCAGTTTCAAAGTTTGTTATTGGTTCATATATAGGTTCTTCAACAGAAATGACTTTATATTTTCCAAACTTATCAGTCAAGGAGGGCAGTATGTATTGTGTAAGGTGTTTGCCCTGGTCTCTCATACTTTGAACCAGTTTCTTGTTTAGTGATTCTGAATCGCCTACTTTTAGCAACTCCTCTAGAAACTTAGACTCAAAAAGAAAATTGGCATTCTCTGTCTGTGAGTGGTCTACTACCAAGTTTTCACAAACGTGGTGAATAGCTGTGCCGAAGGCAGTATATTCATTACCTTGAAACTTTTTTATTTTGTCCAGGTACACCAGTTTGTGCTTGTGACTGCACTCTGCCCACATTTTCAGTTCCGAGTAACTTATCTTCTTGATTCTTTTTTCTACTAGTGTTTCGCCTTGGGCGCTTTGGTTGTTCAACACTACTAGATTGTTGTTTTGTGGTGACTTCTTCATTCTTTCTTCTTTCTTTCTTTTCAAGAATCCAAGTTCCTATTAGTCTTTGTTCCAGAGGTGCTGTAGAGCAAACGTCCTCTTTTACCATTCTCCATTCTTTAGGATTGTACCCTTCTTCTACAAGAAAGTCAAGAACATTATTTGTGTGTACAGAGCAGTGTGGATCTCTTGAATACTTTCTACCCTTTATCTCCACCGTGACCTCTAATGCATTCCCTTTCTTCTCTAGTTTAAATTTCATGATTTTCTCCCATTTCTAATTCCTCCATCTTAGCAAAAAGCAGAGGACTGACTTTTTTTAAATATATGTCTTTGTGATAAAAGTATGCTTCAAAACCGTTAGCAAAATATTCCCTTAAAGACGTTGCAGCATAGGGTGAGTAATATATACCCTGTGATATCACTGTCATTGATGGATACCCAATTTCATTTGCAAATATGTTATCCAAACTTTCATCATAATCAGGGTTCATATACAGTTCTTCTGGTATATGTATACCTGATTTCTTCATCTCTCTGCTGAGGGATTTTCTCTTTTTTAAAAACTCGCTCTCCAATACGCCATCTCCATATATCAAATTATCGTAACGCTCTTCTACCGAGTGACCTATTTCATGAACAATATCATCTAACACATCTAGGTTGTTACCCTGTTCGTTTGATACATATACCACGTTATCGGCATAAGATGCGTTATAACCCTTCTGCTTCAAAAAATCAAAGTCCCCAAACATGATATAATCTAAATTGGTCAAGAAATTTTTTGGCAAGGAAGTTAAGACATCACTAACATCATCGAGATCCAAATCATACTTCAAATCATCTTTAACGATAATATTTATTGAACCAACAGTAACAAAATTGCCGACATTGAGACTATTTTTATTTTTTATGTAGTTTTTCATCTGCCTGCTGGTTTGCTAGTTTTTCTCCATATTCTACATCTACCAACCCCTGCTCGTACCCTCTTATCCAATTTTCCTCTGCGATTGCCAACAAGAATTCAGGAAATTCCTCTGCAAAGACGTCTAAAACCATTTCAATAGTGACGTTGTCATCGCTTGGTTGTGCTTTTGATCCGGTATAGTTTATAATATACTCTTTCAGTTCTGTGTCTGTGTTTGGTACATCTCCTAGAGACGATAATTGTTTTTGGTCATCCATTCTTTTACCCCTTTTTATAATAGTTTCGACGCCATGGTTGCAATCTTAGATCTTTCACCTTTTACGAGTGTTATGTGCCCAGCGACAGAAGTACACTTAAACTTTTCAATGACATAAGTAAGTCCATTGCTTGTTTCGTCGAGGTAGACGTTGTCTATCTGCTCAATGTCACCTGTGAGGATTATTTTTGTCCCTTCTCCAACTCTTGTTAACACTGTCTTTATTTCATGCTTTGTCATATTCTGCGCTTCATCAATTATTATAAAAGCGTTTGCGATTGAGCGCCCACGTATAAACGTCATTGCTTCAATTTCAATTTTACCCTCATCGATATACATGTCTAATGTCAGTTTATCATTTCCCATCAAGTTTTTTAAATTATCCTGAATGGGTGCTAACCAAGGCATCATCTTCTCTTCCATAGTCCCAGGCAAGAAACCTATGTCTTTACCAACAGGTTCTACCGGTTTTGTAACTATTACTCTACTGTACTTGCAGTCGTTGGCAGTCTCACCAAAACACTGTTGCAATCCAGCAGCTAGTGCCATTAAAGTTTTGCCAGACCCCGCCTTACCTATTATTGTAACAAGAGGAATATCCGGATTCATCAACAAATCCAATGCGAAGTTTTGTTCTTTATTTTTTGGTCTTACGCTCCAAACCCCCTTTTTGTAAGAATCTATCTTCTTAATTGGTACGTCATAATTCACAAACCGAACAAGCGCAGTCTTTTTTTCATTCGAATTGCTTATAAGCATAACAAACTGGTTTGGTTCAACCTTTATTTCATCTTCATCCAAGTAATTCAATTCGTCCTTATAAACAGAATCTATCACCTGGTCGTCAACTAAATGTTCTATCAACCCTGTGTAAAGACCTTCTATATCATCTACAACCTGGTCGTTCGAGTAATCCTCACAATCAATGCCAAGCGAGTCACATTTAACTCTCATGTTTATGTCACGGGATACCAAAACAACTTTGGAATTCTTATTTTCCTTCTGCACTGTCAACGCAGTTGCGATAATCTGATTGTCTGGGTTGTCCATCTCCAAATCATCTGGGAGTAGAAATGGGTCATACTTTTTAACAAACAAAACACCATTAGAAACAGGCACACCCTTAAACAGGTCACCGTCGGACCTTAGTTCATCAAGTTTTCTTATTGTTCCTCTTGCGTGCATGCCGACAGAGTCTTGTCTTTTTTTATGATTGTCGATCTCATCTAAGACCTTTAATGGTATGACTATATCTGACTCGTCAAAGTTTAGAATTGAGTTACTATCTGTCAATAATACATTGGTATCAATTACAAATATTTTATTTTTCAAAGTTTACCTCTCTTTGTTTTTGTTACTATAATAAATAGTTTTGGTTTCAAGTTTTTGCCAACGGGTCATCGCAGTTGTGAAAACAATTGTTTGCGTAACCTCTTTCGGATTCTTGTATTGAGGTTTCATACATACACTGTCTTCTCCCTGCGAGCAGAGTATCGCTGTAAAAATCACTAACTCCTTGATCATTATAATCTCCTTTTAAAAAAATATTTTATTATTCGTTATAGTTAGTATAGAGGGAAAATATGAACTTAATTAAATCATTGATAATTCTTACTTTTTTAACAGGATGCACGCTTTCTCCATATACTAAAATAAAATACCCTGTTGACTCTTTTGTAAAAGTAAACGTAAGAACTACCGTCGAGATCTGTAGGGAAGATAAAACAAACACAAAATCAGTTTGCCTATCTCACGAATTTTACAGTATGGGTTCTGGTGTTGTTGTTCATGATCACGGCAACCAAACATACATACTTACTGCTGGGCATGTATGTGTGCACGAGATCGATGAACCTCTCAAAAAGAAAGTCTCTTCAATAAAGACAGATTTTATTGTATCTAATAACAAGGAGTTGAGTTTTGATGCAACAGTTCACAAAATTCATAAAGATTTTGTGACAAATGCCAGTCCAATTGACTTGTGTTTATTAAAAACAAATAAATTAACAGAAATGCCGAGCATTAAACTAGCACTTCGTGGTCCAGAAGTTGGAGATCCCGTATACAACATCGCTGCGCCGGGTGGGTTCTTTTTCCCTCCGGCATTACCCCTACTTACTGGAGTTTACTCTGGTAATATTAGCGAGCACCACGGATTGGTCACAATACCTGCAATTGGGGGGAGTTCAGGGTCTCCAATATTCAATCGACGTGGTGAATTGATCGGATTACTGTTCGCAGCAAATTTACAACTTCATCATTTAAGTGTTTCAATAAATTACAAATTTGTGCGTGAATTCATGACACGGAATTTACAAGGATATCCACTTTTCTAATTTTTGCTTTTGCCTTTCAAGCATTATATTAAGACGCTTTGCAAAAGCAGATCTATTTTGACTGACCGCTAGAGCGATTTTGTACTCTAAATCCTCTATTTCTATTTTTAGTCGATTTATCCTATTTCTATAGTCCTTCATATTATATTATAAAACATCAAAAACAATGTGCACTTTAAACAAGAGATTTATACCGTTTACGCCGGAACCCACTTTGGAAAAGAAAAATACATCTTCTACTAATGGTATCTCTTCAAGTTGTCTTATAAACTTTAAACTGAGTTTGTCAACAACTACTTGATATATGTACTTATTGGGATGAATTCTCTGTATTGAATCCCAATCTATTTTAATGTTATTAACTCCTTTTAAATAATTTTTCAACAAAAGCATGACTTGGTCATGTGATAGTTGTTGTTTTACGGGTGCCTTTGCTGGCGTCTTTCTTGGGCGACCTCTAGGTCTCTTTGGTTTGTCCGACGCAGGTGGTTGGACTGGATTTTTACGTGGTCTGCCCCTCTTTCTTTTAGGTTTTTCCTGTGTATCCATCTTTATACCATCCTTTTCCCTTTAGTTTGAACGAAGTGTTGTTGATCTTCTTCTTATAAGATTTAGTGATGCACCTTGGGCACACTGTTTGTAAGTATTTTTCAGAGTCAGAAAATGATAATATTTCTTCCACTTCATACCCGCATTGCTGACACTCATACAAATATATTGGCATCAAATTATCTCATCGACAAGACCGTACTCTAAGCACTTTTCTGCTTCCCACCACAAATCGTGAAGTAAAATATCGTCAAGAACTTTTTTTGGAATTCTAGTGTGTTCTCTGTAGATGTTTTTAATCTTCTTCATGAGCATTTCTGAGTTTTGCATATCGTCTTTCATATCTGCAAACTTTCCCCACATTGCTCCAGATAACTGATGTATCAACATGCATGCATTCTTATGCATGAATCTCCTATCAGCGACTACCGACATCAATGTTGCCGCAGAAGCAGCACAACCGTCAATGATAGTATGAACTTCTGCTTTTGATGATTTGATATAATCCACTGCTGCAAGTCCTGCAAAGACTGATCCACCATAACTATTAATGTGCAACCTTATTGGGATATCAATGCCATGGGATGCTTTTCTCATTGCGGTGGTGGTGTTTAAAGTGTCGATGGTTTTATTTAATTTTAAAATCTTAGGTCTAGTCACGCCAGAATAGAAAAATATCTTATTGTCTTGCGTGTCGACTGCATTGTAATCATCCTTGTTTGCGTTACTAAGTTCATTGTGCGTTTCAAACACACTTCTTTCATTTTTCTTTGGCGGTTCCTTGTCCATCGGGGCATTACCCCAAAATTGGTCTCTCATATTAACTCCTTTTATAGAATGAGTATATCATATAATGTAGTTTAGTTTATTGTAAAGATTTAACTTGCTTTTTAAGGTCTTCAATTTCTTTTTGTTGCTCTTGTGCGACCTTGACCAATACTGATATGACACCTTCCATAGACCACATACATGGCACTCTTGCATCAGATTTTTTGATCTTCTCTCCCGTTTCTTCGTCTCTTTCAATCTTGCCAGTTTCTTCATTGTATTGGTAATCTGCATGGTAAGATGACAAATTAGTTTCAACATCTGCGACTTCCTCTGCTATAAATCCAAATTTTAATCCAGGCATTTTCTCCGACTTATATTCAAAATTAACAGGATTTAAACTGTTTACAATCTCTATCGCTCGGGAACTAGATATAGATTCTATATTCTTTTTTGTGACTCGTGTTGAAGTAGTATATCCTATTTCCCCATCATCCGTTTCATATCTCACGTAATAGTCGCCAGAGATTGCATCTAAGTTTGGAGCAAACAACTCGCCTTCGTTTGAAATGATCATCTGCGATGTTGAGGTGCCACTATTATCCATTACAAAGTGCATATCGCCATTATTTAATGATTTGAATTGCAACGCTATCCTAGCGTCGGCCGATCCCGCCCTAAAGTCTAGATTTGCATAAGTGTTGGCGGTAGAACTTTCATTATGAATAAGGACTCCAGCGCCGGCTGCGGCGCCAAGTAATCCCTTGCCAGATGCGACTGTTGTGTTAGTGTCTGCAGTTCTAACTGTTAAGGTCTTTGTGGGCGCAGTCTCACCTATACCTACATTATTATTCTGTATTCTCATGGATTCAGAAGATGCGTCGTTTACCCTTGTTGCAAAAGATATGTAACCGTCGGTATTTGCACTACTGTCCCAGTCCTGAACTTTTCCTACTGTTATTATTGCTGCAATTTTTTGAGTGCTTGTAGAGTTATCTAAGCGAAAATACATAGCGGCGGCGGCGTCGGCATGGGTGCTGAGATTATCTGCGTAAAATGATCCAAAAGTGGCATCAGAGGTTACCTGCGACCATATATAACTAGTCGCTTTTACAGAACCTGCTATATCTAGCTGTGAACCATTAAACGTCAAATTTGCTTCAGCATTTTGAGCATCTGCACCTGTTGCTGTTACAACTCTATTGTTTGATCCATTCGCCATGAAGTCTGAAACATCAACAGAAATAGTAGCGGAATAGTCTCCACTAGTTGTATTTGTTTCAGAACCTATGTCAATACCAGTGCCTCCAGTTAAGTCTACACCAGTTATATCTCCCGTGTTTGTTGTATAACCTGCACCGTTTGTTATAGCGTTGTTATTTAATGAAATTGCCTGTGATCCGTCAAATGCAACACCAGCAATATTAACCGCTGCTGCCAGTTTGGTAGCGGTAGCGGCATTGCCCGCAGTATCAGCATCCGTAGCATCAGTTTGTGTTGTAACAAAAGTGTGAATCTGATCAGCAGTTGCCAATCCTGTTCCACCATTTGCAATCGCAGCCGTTTTAGCTCTTACTGTATCAGAGTCAATTTCTACTGTAGTATCATCAACTGAAACTGCGAGAGTCCTGGTTGCTGCAATGGTGCCGCCACCAGTTAATCCATCACCTGCAGTGATTGAGACACCAGAGTGATCTATGTGCTCGTTTGCAACGAATCCAGAAAGGTTATCATGAACGATTTCAGAATCGTTTGTTGAGAGGGTTCTTGTTGAGGCGATAGTGCCACCACCAGAAAGACCTGTACCTGCTGTAATTGAGACACTTGAATGATCAATATGTTCGTTTGCAACAAATCCAGAAAGGTTATCATGCACTATTTCGGAATCGTTTGTTGATACAGTAGTAGCGGCTACGGTGATTCCCGTTCCCTCTCCAACAGTAAGCGTCACAGCGCCTGAATCGCCGCCTCCTGTGAGACCGTTACCTGCTGTAACTCCTGTGATGTCCCCAAACTCAAAAGATGTCAACGGGTTGACCAAAACAGGGGTGCCGCTAGGTGAAAGGGCAATAAAACTCCCTATACCTGCAGCAGATCCGGACACAATTCTTGAGAAATCTATTTGTGCGGGGGTGAGTTTCTTTATCCCTATGCTGCTTAATCCACGATTTGCCATAACACTTTAATTAGTACTTTGTAGTATTAAGAAGCGCTGAAGTCTACTAGTGTTACCGTTTTTGTGGATCCACCGGCAGTTATCTTAATTAAAATATCTCCATCGTCTCCGGTGCCATTTCCATTAGACATCCATATAACAGACCCACCCTCTGCTGGATTATCTGGGTCGTACGTTCTTTCTCTTAGAATTAGCGGTCCTTCTAATTTGGTATTCCCATATACATGTAGCGCTTCGTCGGGACTTTCAATGCCAATACCCAAGGATCCAGAAGTGCTGGTGTTTAAAGAGTCTAACTTGTCGCTCGATAATCCTGTTTCGTCAATGATAGATGCGCCATTAGTTAGAGTAGCGTGGTATCCTGAAACATAATCTCTTATACCATTTGAACCATCAGTATCTTGGTCATCTCCCATCTTCCACCAGGAAACAACATTTGCAAAGGCAGAATGATTGCGTATGTTCATGACTTTTCCAGAGTTGTAAATTTCTGTCACTTCTGCTGATGACAGTTCTTTATTAAAGAAAACGACATCTGCCATCCTATCTTCGAAGACTCTATTTGCATTGCCTGCGTCTTCGGTGGCACCAAATGTTAAAGGAGTTGATGAGTTTCTCAACCTCACATATGTACCTGTTTCATTATTCGTTGCCGATGTTTGTGATGCATCTGT
>Ga0315330_10002596_pt1 | contig 12405 bp, 8 predicted proteins | sample M140m34915metaG_FD_203453 | JGI IMG/M metagenome (GOLD analysis project Ga0315330, IMG submission 203453) | Ammonia-oxidizing marine archaeal communities from Monterey Bay, California, United States - M1 40m 34915 | ecosystem: Environmental > Aquatic > Marine > Intertidal zone | place: USA... | reverse complement strand
GATGCTGATGAAGAAGTTCAACAGTTGAAAAAGTCAATTTCTCAAGAAACTGGAATGGAAGACCCGAATGCTGAAGATGATTTACCTGATGGCTACTCTATCGATGAAGACGGAACAGAATGGTTCGAAGATGAAGATGGCTACTGGTGGTACCGTCTTGTAGGCGAAGAAGAATGGCTCCCTCATGACGAATGAATTCTTTCAGGTTGCTTGAAAAGAATTACAGTATAAACGGAAATCATTAGTACAATTCCTCCAATCAACTGATTATATTCAATCAATAATATTATCATCCAAATAAAGATATAGAATAGTGAAATTGCTAAAGCGAGGATAGTCATAATGATTGGAGCGAATTTAATTCTTGGATCGATAAACGAATATACATAATATCCACCTCCAAATATAGCATATAAGTAGGCAAATATGGAGTATATAACTCCAATAATCAATCCAAAAATCCCTAATTCCCAACTTAGGTTAGGTCTAGAAATGAAGATATCTAATGCTAATAGAATTATTGCCCAATTATGCATTACCATCTCATGTGTTTCGAATAAATGGTCATAATTTCTGTCAGAGCGAGTTTCTTCTGGAACTATGACATACGTTACTACGGTTGAAGTTAACATAGCCATACCAAGGGCCATAGGTAGCAACATTCCAGAAAGTAAATTTAGAAATTGAGGTGCCTCAGTATTAAAATATTCATACCATCCTAATATGGCCATTGAGAGAAAGCACAGTCCACAAACGATTAGATTCCAACTACTGAAAGGAACCATTCTTTCAACTCCCATGGTTTTATGAGGCATAGATTCTCTTTCTTTCCTAAATAACGGATTCATGAATCCTCCATCTTTGTTCATTATCATCAAAATAAAGATTGTATAAAATGCAAGAATGGTTGCCCCGGTTCGGAAAAAAGTCAATATTATGCTAGGTAGAATGGAAGATTTCAATGATATAACTGTCGAATCTAAAGTATTTAGTACCTCAAAGTAATTGACAAACATGATACTTGCTATGGTCACTAAACCTACTATGAGGTAGGTCAACTTATCTTGATCTTTGTCACCATATTCAAAAATCTCTGCCATGAATTTGGCTGTTAAGAGTGGCTTATAGTGTTGTATTTTTCACGCTTCGTAAAAGATGGAATTAATAAAATCCTTCGCTTTACTCATGGATTATAGCACATTACTATAAACACTAAATTGTGACAATGACCTATGAGAAATCCTTTTTTTTCGTTGACAGGTAGAAGTGTTGACAAACCCAAGTCCACCTTGGCGATAATTTTTGTAGTAATTATTGCATTATCGTCAGGTGCTAGTCAGTTGGTCTTCGATAATAGTGAAGATGGATTTTTCCCTGATAATGAAACAGTAGATTTACTTAATGAGATTGAAGATGAATATCAAGCATCTGTTGATTTTGTTAGAGTGATTGATGAGGTTGAGCAGGGGGATTTGCTGCTCGATAAAACATGGACTCAACTTGCATTGACTGAATCGATGTTACTGAATGATTCGAGGTTTCTTGAGTATCAATACCCTATTTTTGGCTCACAAGCTAATTTTGGAATGGCTAGTTCTGCAATTCAATGGCAAACTATTCAAGATCCAGTAAATGCTCAATTCTGGATATCTGAGGTTCAAAATACAATTGATTTATTACATAATTCTAGCGAGAGTAGTTTTAATTCCTCGTTAGATAATCTATCACAGTCCGCTAAACTGATTCCAAAGTTAGAGCCAGTAAGTTCACAGAGATTATTATCATGGCAACCAAACCAAACAGAAGATTGGCTTAGTCGCATGGACAATGGTGATAATTTGTCAACTGTTATCGAAGAAATAATCTACAGGACATATTCATTATTTGGATTTAATTCTCCAAAAAATAGTTTCGAAAAGGAACTTATGAATGAAAAACTAACTCCCATGATTGGTGATTTATACGCGCTCAAAGGCCAGCAATCAATAGACTACAGAGCGATTATGATTTCGAGTATCCCAGTTGGAGAAAGAGAAGACCCATGGAACATGTCGGGGCCAGTAATCACCACTTTGGCTGTAAGTTCTGACCCCGAAGTATATGGCTTAGAAGCCAATGAATTCGCAGTAGTTGAGGGGAATATCAATAGCTGGTCTGAACTTTTACTTGAAGACTTGAAAGAAGCGACAGGAGATTCAGAATTACGAACATTCTCATTTTCGCAATTTGGAGTTGGCTCCACAGAAACACTTGGTAAAGAGATAGGGATGCTGACTGGTTCAGCATTCATGCTTTTAGCAATCATATTATGGTTTAATTTCCGAAGTGTCAGAGAAACCGCTTATGTTATGATTCTAACAATTTTTGCAATTGCTGCTACATATGGCTTATCTGGGTGGTTACAAAAATTTGGCGTTAACATGACTTTCAATGCAGCCATGAACTCTATTCCAGTTTTACTACTCGCAATAGGCGTAGATTATGGTTTACACGTAGTTTTGCGGATTCGTGAAGAACTTAAGGTTGCAGATTCTAAAGATGATATTTCCCGTAAGACGATTCGAGACTTCAGTCTCGAGGCAAGGAAAGTTGCTATTAGAAGAGGGACAATTTTCACATCAATTGCTTTATTGATAGCGATTTTCACTGATATGGTTGGGTTCCTATCTTTTAGATTCTCAGCACTATCGTTCCTACAAGTATTTGGAACAGTAATTGCTATTGGATTATTTTTCATATACTTGCTCAGTATTTCTGCCTTACCTGCTTTGATGACAATTATTCCTCCAAAGAAATTAGCGATCGATAAGGCTAGTAAAATTGAAGTTGGTCCGATTTCCAAAGGTTTAGGCGAATTATCTACAAAACCTTGGAAGGTTGGTATGATTGCTGTAATATTGTTGATGCCAATGTACTTTGGCTTTCAACAACTTGAAGTTGGTTTTGAACAAAGAGACCAATTTGACCCAAGTATTGAGGTAGTTGCAGATTTCCTTTTACTTTCAGATGATTTCCAAAGTAGTCGTTCTCCAATTTATATCGTGTATGATGGGGATATTATTTCTCCTGATGGACGAGAATCATGGAATTTAACGATGGCTGCGATTACTGAAAGCCCTGATTCAAATGGAATTCCAAGTGGATTATGGAATGTACTGGAAGAAACAAGATTACAAGATGAGGAACTAGAGAGACTTATGAATGGGATAGACAATAATAATTCTAATAGTTGGTCTGAACTTTCAGATTGGCTGTTAAACAACGAGTCTGGTCGCGATTTGACAAGCGCTATTTTACATTCTAATGGGCAACAGACCTTGATTTCTTTCCAAGCCAACACTTTGGATTGGCAAGCAACAGTCGACTTAGATAATCGAATAAATGAATTATTACAACTAACTGAAGCACAGTTTACTAATGATGCAGAGTTGAGATTGAGTGGAAGAAGTCTGATTAATGCTCAAACCACTTCAGATGTAGCAGCATCCTCGATTCAATCTACTGCGATAGTTGCCATTGTGATACTGATTATGCTGGTTTCTATTCATTCGGTAAGACAGAAAGACATACAGCAAGGTTTTGCCCGTGGTCTTGTATCTTGGATTCCATTGATGATGGTCGTTGGCTGGGTCTACGGAATAATGGGATATACTGGCTATCAAATAAATCCACAAACAGTCACCATTGGCGCACTTTCCTTAGGTTTAGGTGTTGATTATGCAGTACACTATACTATTCGTTTGGAAGAAGAAGTTGAGCACAATCCTTCTGCTGGACAAAAGGTATGGGTAGAAAATGCTTCAGCAACTACAGGTAGGGCAATGGGTGGTGCAGCGCTAACAACAGCAGGTGGATTTGCAGTGTTAAACCTATCAGCATTACTACCTTTGAGGTTATTTGGCCAAGCTTTCGTTGTAGCGATTACTTTAGCACTTCTCTCGAGTTTGATACTACTTCCAGCGTTTTATACGCCGTTTTTGAAGAGAGACGCTGAGAGATTAATGTTGGAGGAAGAATAATGCAATTAGTCGAGATCATGTTTTGGTTTTCCTCACTCTGGATAATCCCACTTTGGAGTTTGATGTGGTTTTTGCCTAAGCATCAAATCACTGCTAGGGTTATGAACGACATTCGAATCTGTATTCTTCCTTTACTGATACCCTATGCTATATTGGTGATACCAAACCTATTGGATATTTTCATCACTCTAGGTAGCGAGATGCCTACACCTGATTTGGTTATTGAATTCTTCCAAGACGACGAGGTTATTCTTATCGGCTGGCTTCATTTCTTAGCATTTGATATATTGGCTGGCAGATATATTTGGAAAAGAATGGTTGATTTGGATAGGCCTATTTATCTCTCAACACCAATACTTATTCTATCAATGATGGTTGCTCCTCTAGGATTTTTATTAGGACTAATTACAACATGGGACTCCAATAACCTAATTATGGAAAGCGAATGATTAATTAAATCATATTAACACATATACTATATGCTTTTGCTGAATATCTTAGTTTATGGATGGTAAGACAACATTACTTGCCGGTATACTTGCGTTTATCCTAATTGGAGGCGGATTTTTGACTCTAGTCATTGATAATAGTGACCAAGATGATGATAATTCAGATAATGATACAGGTTCTAATGAACAATCTGATATGGATTCTGTAGTCGACGTAAAACCTATACTACTCGTAAATAACTATTCCAAAATATGGGATAGTCAAAATATTACATTATCTGGATTTTTAATAGATGAATCCCCATCATCTTGTATTATTAATTTCGAAGTTTTAGATTTTAACTTAGTGAAAATCACCGAGGCAAAGAACGTTTCAGTGGCACAAGACGGGTCTTGGAGTATAGAATTCCCAGTCACAAACCCTGGCGAATGGATTGTTAGATCTTCCGCAATAGATGAATCCGGACAAGAAAGTAATGTCAGCACTACAGAAATGAAGATTCTAGCGCCACAAGAAAATGATATTGTCATCACCTTTTTGTGGGATGAGCCAGCAGATAATTCTTCGATTGGAGTGCTAAGTGGAGTGACAATTCACAGATTCCCTGAAACTTGTTCTATTGAATACAGGCCTAAATTTCAAAGTCCAACTCTTGATGTAACAGGAATCTTGGATAATTCTACTGGTTCATACACGATTGAGTTAGATACTGATACTGTAAATGCTAATGGCACTATATTTGCCACATGTGGGTTATTCTCAGTCTCTTCTTCAATGATTGAAGTAATTCTGCCAGTCCCACCAGAACCAGCTGGAGACGCTGATTTAGATGGTATTCTTGATGATGAAGATCAATGTGATTCAACCCCATCAGGAGAACCAGTTTATGACACAGGTTGCTCAGACTCAGAGACTGATGATGACTTGGATGGTGTAATGAATAGTGACGACCAATGCCCAAATACGCCTCAAGGTGAAACAGTTGATTTCACAGGATGCTCATTATCTCAGAAGGATTCCGATGGTGATGGAGTTAGTGATGCATTAGATACCTGCCCCAATACTCCAGTAGGAGAAATTGCAGATTCTGTCGGGTGTTCTGACTCTCAGAAAGATTCCGATGGTGATGGAGTTAACGACGCCCTGGATAATTGTCCCAATACTCCAGTTGGAGATGTAGTCGGTGCAGATGGATGTACTCTTCCAGATTGGGCTCCAGAAGACTCATGGTACTGCCAGGATGGAAACGGCCCTTGGGTGAAAGACGATAATGGGGATGGAAATAATTACAATGCAAATACCAGAGGTGATGGACAAGAAGGAGGAGGCGGTGGCTCGGGACCATGGTTCCAATGTGCTGTTTCAGTTTCAGTATCTTCTAGTACAATGAACGTTAATTCAAATGGTATTCCAAATCATGATTGGATGTCAACATTTGGTCCGGGTGATGAACAATCTCACACTTGGTCGATTACTCTAAACCCAACTAATGATACAAATGGCGGTCATAATTCGGCTAATTGTCCAGCATCTAACGGAAGATGGGAATGTGCGCCAGATAGAGGGAGTGTAGCAATTGCAGCGAATGGTGTTCCAATCTTTGGGCCTGAGGAAGGACCTGGTGGGGATGCTGTTGCTTTAGACTTCTTTTATTTCGATGAAGATAGACAACCCATTGAGTTAGGATATTGTGGTGCTCACTCCGGACCTACTGGTGTTCATTACCACTGGGATGCAATGTGCCAATATTGGGAGCCAGAATCGGGTCAAACTATGAAAGACTATGACTGGTCACTAATCGATTCTACTCAACATTCACCGGTAATTGGATGGTCATTTGATGGTTATCCAATATATGGAATGTATACTTGGGATGATAATGGAGTAGTCAAGGGAATGAAGTCATCTTACCAAGTAGAACGTACCAATGAAGGTGGAGATCAAGGATATAATGGAATAGATGATTGGAATTATGTTGAAGGATTAGGAGATTTAGATGAATGTAATGGCCGATTTGGCCCGACTCCAGAATATCCTCAAGGAACTTATTATTATGTTTCAACACCACTTAGTGGTTCTACAACAACGGTAACTGATACAAATGGAGATACAGTTCCGATGATTGGTTTCCCTTATTTCCAATTATGTTACCACGGTATTGCTGACACCGATTCGAATGCTGGTGGCGGCCAAGGCGGCGGCGGTGGCGGTGGCGGCGGTGGTCCTGGCGGCTTTGCAGCGCAGACGATTTATTCTCATATGCCAGAATTACTGTCAGAAGAATCAGAATCCTCAGACTTTATTGGATTATTCTGGGATGTTACTTGGATTTGGCTTGCAATCGTAGGACTAACTCTCATAAAAAGGAAAAAGAGTTGAAAATATGAAGCGAGTATTTTCGCTATTTGTTATTTCTATAGTATTACTTAGTAGTGGATGTATTTCTTCAATTGAAAAAGATATCTTTGAAGGTGAAGATATCAATTCAAGTCTCCAATTCTCAGAGTTTAATTTAACTGATTCAGAGGGTGATTTTTTCAACTCCGAAACTCTATCAGGACAGATATTAATCATAAATTTCTTTTATACAAATTGCCCAGACCATTGTCCTACTATGACTTCAGAATTGAAGCAGGTTTACCAAGAATTTGAAACTCATATCGGCATCAATGTAAGTTTTCTTTCGATTACTGTAGATCCTTGGAGGGATGCCTCTAGTTCTATGAAAGATTACATGGATTATTTCAATGTCTCATGGCCTCATTTAACTATTGAATTCCTTAATGATGAGAACCTTTCAGAAATTGAAAATATATGGACAGAATTTGAAATTGGAGTCTTACTTACAGAATCAGAAAACAGTACAAGTATTAGCGGACGAGGTCATACTGTTTACTATTCAATAGAGCACACAAATGGGATAGTAATAGTTGATAGAGATGGCTATCAAAGAGTGCGCTGGGATGAAAGTAATTGGGATAGTGATGGAATAGAGAATGACATCAATAAATTACTCAAAGAATCACCAAGTGATTCTTGAAATTATTAATTATTCAGAATGGATTTTCTGGTGAGTTTTGATCCCATACTGTTTGCTCAGCAGGTTGTTGCATAGTGGTTTGAGGCTGAACAGGTGTCTGGGCAACCTGTTGGTAAACCGGTTGTTGCATAGTAGTTTGTTGGACCATTTGACCGCCCTGCATCATCTGTCCACCCATTGGCATTCCGCCTTGTTGGATGACTGTAATTTTTTGTCCACCTTCGCCAATTGTAAGTCCTAAAATTAAACCAAAGACAACAAAAACTCCACCACAACATAGCAGCAATGAACCAGCACCAGCCTGTAAGAATCCACCAACAGCTTCTCCTACTTCTTCACCTATAACTTCCCACATTGGTAAAAGATAAACTTCATCTGAAGCTTCTATCTCATATGTCCCTGCCATATTGCTCCATGTGCTTAATGTGCCCATGTGGTACCATCCTTCGGGGTCATCTTCCCATCCAATAGGCTTAGAACCATCTTCTGTGCAGCCGTCGCTATAGTATACATCATTCTCATCCGAATCCTTAATAGTAATTTGGAAACTATCACATCTAACATTGCTTCTAACAAATACCATCATATCATCTTCTGCATCGAAATAATAACTACCTGATTGGCCATTCCAATCACTCTTTTCAACTACATCAATTTCTCCAGCATCATCGACATTACTACTTCCAACTGCTAGTAGAATCCCACCAAAAACTAGAATCACTAGGCCTATTGCCATGAATACTTTACCTACTGTGTGCATGGCAAACCCTCGCATCTATAGCATATAATTCTGCCTAAATGGATAATTCTGTAGGATTTGGCCAATGAGCTGCTTCGAACCAAGCCTCATGAGAAGGCGAACGGTCAATAATTGGAAATCCGATAACTCCACCGTTTATCGTAAGCCCACCTAAGGGGTTTGTAGCGCAAGGGCTTGGAAGATAATCCTCTCCAGTTTCGGTTAATTCAATTCTCAGTGAGTGTCCAGCAGGAATTATCACGTCCAATGGATTGAATTCCATAAGCATGGTATATTGGCTGACTGGAGCGGTAGGTTTCGCATCATATCCTCCATCTCTGTATCTTATGTCCATAGTCGCATGACCAAGTCTTAAGTTAGCAGTTTCATCATATAATGTAGCGAAAATTTGTCCACCTTGACATGCTTGAGTTGTTACATCAAGGTGTAAAGTGGGCAAGCCTGAAACATGAGTATCTTGTTCAAACACTCCACTAGTTATTGTCACAGAAGACCCCAGTCCATTTACGGTGCCACTGGCACCATCCCACTCACTAGAAATATCTTGAAGTAGCCATGTCATGTCTTCGGGTGGCCATGTTTCTTCAACATGCCATCGTCCATCATTGGTTTGAATTTGTACCATTGGTTCTGGTTCTTCTCCGATATCTTTGAGGTAGTAATTGAACCATTCAAATAATTCAACTGCCCAGTCTAATCGACTCATGTTTGGATATGCTTCTTTACCATAGCCAGATTCTAACTCGCCATGTTTGTCGGGTTGGTCGGGGTAGTTGTGAGCCCATTGACCAGCAATTGCCCGAGCATTAATTCCAGCATCTCTCATCAGTTGATAGGTTGGGAAAGCATGATACGGATCAACATTCCAATCCTGAAGTCCCCAAACAAGATAGACACTACCTCGATAATTTGCTAAAACATCAGGTAGGTGTCTTCTTTCATCCCAATAGTCATTCCACTCAGCGCCACCAAATTCTGCTCCAGCCCAAGTTGAAAAAGGATTGAGTGGGCCGATTAAATCATCGGTACACATTCTCAAGTCATCAGCCCCAGCATCGGTAGTCGCACCTTGATAGAGTGCATCATACAACATTGCTCTACTTTCAGAAGAACCATTGCGATAGAACATTTCTTGGACACCGATAGAACCAGAAATAGGTACAATAGTTTTGAGATGCTCGGATGGCTGTTGAGCGGCTTCCCAGTTGGTTGTACCTGCATATGATTTGCCCATTAAGCCAACATTTCCATTCGACCATTCTTGTACACCCAACCAATCGACTACAGCTTGAATTCCTGTTTGTTCACCAAGTCCTTTGACATCTTGACAATGTGTAGATTGACCGGTTCCAAAAGTAGACGCCTGTGCCAAAGCGTATCCATGAGGGACAAATGTTTCGTGAACCCATTTCCCAACTCCACCATCTGGTACAGTATTTGGTTCAGAATCATCTCCAACGATTCCTTCTCCACCAAAGTCATAGTATGGATGGATTGTCATAATTACGGGAACTTTTGTCCCTGGCTCAACTTTAGGTAACCAAAGTGCGACATGCATAAGAGCTGGGCCAGGTACACCAGCATCTTGTTCACTGGCAGGAAGTTCGACTTCAATGAAATGCTCGGTCATTGGTAGTATTTGATGTGTGCCATCTACAGGTAATTGTGCACGCGTTTTATTCGTCGGCAAATCCATTTCATGACGAAGGTGGAGTGGAGTTTGCCACCATTCCTTATCTTCCATTTCATCACCTATACTATTGATGATAGATTCTCCAAAGGCCATTGCCATCAATAAAAATACGATCGAAATAGCAATTGTGGAAATTGCTGAAAAGTTCAAATCCCTTCTACTTGAAGAGGTTTGAGAGACAATTTCTGCGACTAGGATATCATCGTCTGTCACAAAATCCTCCCCGTGCATGTACGGACCAACAATTACTCCATCATGAGTATGACGCTTTTTTGCATATAATTCTTTGATGTGGAACTTATCGTCGCGACATGCGAGGTCGATTTGTCACTCTAGTTGTCCTCAACTTTCTTTTGCTATCATTAGCCCCTTCCTCGATTGCGCAAGAGGAAGCACCGGAATGGCGAACAATTGGTATAGACCCTGAAGATTGGACAGATGGCCCAGAAGAAGAAGATACTCCTATGAAAGAAACATATGAGGGTAACGCAATTGTTTCGATTGAAGTTTCTTACGTAAAGGCTCATGGCTCTTCAAGGGAAGAAGGTACTGTAATAATCGAACTTTTCGAACAGTGGGCGCCAATTACAACTAAAAATATGATAAAGAATGTTGAAGCGGGAATTTACGACGGTATTTTTTTCCATCGCGTGATAGATGACTTTGTTACTCAATCTGGAGACCCAACATGCAAAAAGTTAGGAGTTTACCCATTCACTAGCCCTGAATGTGGCAGTGGTGGGACTGGGACTAACATTGCTTTGGAGCATAATGAGAACTTATCTCATGTAGACGGCGCAATCGGAATGGCTAGAGGGGCAGAATTAGATTCTGCTGATTCACAATGGTATATCGCAGAGACGGAGGCACATGGTTTAGACCCAGAGAATAGAGATGATGGAGGATATGCAACTTTTGGTATCGTTCGACATGGAATGCAACATATTAGAAATATTGCCATTACTCCAACTAGCGATGACCCAACAGGAGATGAGGATATTCAAAATCCTGCATCATCTGCTGGTAGGCCGATATATGAGGCTGAAATCATATCTGTCTCCATGATTGGAGTCTCTGACCCATATGGTTCAATCAATTCAGAAGAATTAGAGGCTCAAACTTACGATACCATAAGTGATTATGATACTAAGTCAATAATCTCCATCTCATTCATTATAGCGATTTTACTTTTAGTTGCATTAGTATATATCACTCAGATAGACCCCCCTTCTAAATTAGATGATGAGTCAAACTTAGTATTAGATGCAGTATTGTACGATCAGTCAAATGATCCATACGAGATGAGTACTAATATTGCAATATTGGAAGATGAGAATTTGTAGCGCGAATAGGGAAGTCTTTGAAGTTCAATGCTGTAGGCGAGTTATGCGAAAGGTAGTTTTTGTAATTCTATTGCTACTTTTCGTGCAACTTTATGTTCCAACTGTAAACGCAGATAGCGGTCGTTCAGCGAATGTGGAACTTTCGGTTTCTAAATATGACTGGTTTTCTAATGAAACGGTTTCTGTGACCGTAAAAGTTTCCAATACTCAATTTGGAGTAGACCTTTTTGGTAATTGGGAAGTTAGAGATTATAATGATGATATAGTGATAAACGGGACTCATATTTTTCAAGCAACAGGCTCTGTAACCGAATTTAATATTAATATGAAACATTTCTTCAGTGGTGAGAACTTTTACTTCTTTTCGATTGAGATTCTAGATGTATCTGACTCTGAAGTCGGAGATAGTGAAATTCCTTTTATGTTATTTCAGAATTCTAAAATGCCTCAAAAAAACAACTTACTAGTTTTTGGTGACTCTTTGAGTGATATGGGAAATGCTAAAAATTCTATTCTTAATGTGCCAGATGTACCTCCATATTGGCAAGGCAGATTTTCTAATGGGCAGGTTTGGATTGAATATGTTTCTCAAGCATATGGATTATCCACCACTATAGGTTCTGGTATTGACCAAGGAGATAATCGGGCATTTGGTGGTTCACAAACAGGTTCAGGATACTCCTATGTTTTACTGCCAAATGTGGGAACCCAAATAACAAATTATCTAGCAAATGTACAGACTACAATTCCTTCAAACAATGTAGTTTCTTTATGGGCGGGAGGTAATGATTTCCTTTATGGAACGGCGAACTCAGACACTATTGTAGCCAATATGGAGACTCATATTAGGGAATTAGCGGCTGCAGGTGCAACTGAATTTATCATGCCTAATTTACCACCTCTAGAGAAAACCCCTGAAATCTTGGGCAGAAGCCAAAATCAACAGAATAATATCGCTTCTGAAGTGGTATCATACAACCAGAAATTATCATCATTGATAGGAAGTATATCAGTAGAATTAGGTTTAGTGATTCATTACATTGACGCTTGGACTTTATTCAATGATATAGTCGATAACAGTATGGCATTAGGAATTGTGA
>Ga0315330_10002592_pt1 | contig 12408 bp, 9 predicted proteins | sample M140m34915metaG_FD_203453 | JGI IMG/M metagenome (GOLD analysis project Ga0315330, IMG submission 203453) | Ammonia-oxidizing marine archaeal communities from Monterey Bay, California, United States - M1 40m 34915 | ecosystem: Environmental > Aquatic > Marine > Intertidal zone | place: USA... | reverse complement strand
ACCGTGACCGATGCGTTCGGTCATGTGTTCAATAATGTCAAAACCTTGTTCAGCAAGGCGTTTTTTGATTCCTGGCCAAGCCTTACCACATCGGAAGTCTCGACTTGCAGGATTGATGATAAAATGCGCCTTGACCATACGGTTTCCTGAATCTTTCACGGTTTCAATGTATCCATGGATGGACGAACAGACTCTTCAACTCGATACCTTTCGGTGGCGATGAGGACCATCCATGTGGACCAAAGAAAATGAGGCATTCATGCAACACGCACTCGATGTTGCTGAACGTGGCCGAGGGCGTGTAGCGCCCAATCCTCTGGTCGGTTGTGTCCTTGTCAAGAAAGGAGAAATCATTGCTGAAGGATGGCACGATCACTTGGGCGGACTTCATGCAGAACAAATGGCAATACACGATGCTGAATCCAAAGGACGGTCCCCCAATGGCGCCACTGCTTACGTCACGCTCGAACCATGCAATCACTACGGTCGTACACCCCCATGTACCGAAGCGTTGCTCTGGTCCGGAGTCAAACACGTGATTGTTGCTCATGCTGATCCAAATCCAACAGTTCGCGGAAAAGGATTCCAAGTCTTGAGAGATGCTGGAATCTCTGTCCAATCAGGTTTGCTTGAGAAAGAAGCTGCTGAACAAATGAAACCGTTCCTCCATTGGTGCGAACATCGTCGCCCAATGGTTACGGTAAAACTTGCAATCGATGCCAACGGTTCTGTCGATGACCGTTCTGAAGAAGCACAACGATTCACCAGTGAGGCCTGCCTCGATGAAGTGCATCGCCTTCGAATGGATTGCGATGCAATCCTTGTTGGTGCTGAGACAATCGAGCGGGACAACCCTTCACTCACGGTTCGTCGCCTCGAAACTGAACGTCAGCCGCTACGAGTCATTCTCGATCCCAAGGAGCGAACCAACCAAGAAGCGACCGTCTATACCGATGGTTACGATACCATCCAGGTCGGTGCTGATTACAATGGCCTTCTCCCACTTCTCAACCGATTGGGAGATATGGAAAAGCAACGCCTCTTGATTGAGGGCGGTCCAAAGACGATTCATTCCTTCCTCAGCGAAGAATTGGTTGATGAGTTCTATCTTGTCCAAAGCAACGTCGTCCATCATGAGCCTGTTCCCTCAAACATTGATGCTCAACGACTTACTCAATCCGGATTAACGCTCGATCACACCGAAACTTGGGGCAAAGAAACGGTCCAAGTCTGGATAAGAACGCCTTCGCAGTGATGTGAACAAAAAGCGGGCGATGCAGGATTCGAACCCACGTCTCCGGCTCCGAAGGCCGGAAGGATATCCAGACTACCCTAATCGCCCAACCCATCCGAGTTGGCTTCCCTTTTTGAAGGAGATGGCTCAGCAAAGAGTTGGAATTTCACCAGCCGCTCCCTTCAAAGAGAATGATTAGGAATACGATTGGGATGAGGTACAGCGTAATTGTGACGTATCCACAGACATACCCTGCAACTGCATTTCCACGACCTACACCGCCTAGTTGTGTAGCCCTTGAAGATCCAACATGGCCAAGGATGATGCCGAGAAGTCCGAAAAACCAACCGAAGAAGCAAGTGACTCCACCAAGCATAGGACCCAGTATTGTAGCGATCAGCCCGATAATTCCTAGAATCATCGCAGTTGATGCAGTCCCGTTTGTTATGGGCTGTTGCATAACATACTGATTGTTCAGTATTGGTTGTGGTTGGCCTGACAGGCTAGGAAGAGGCGGTAACGAGGATTGCTGATTGGTTTGGATAAGGACTGAGGAAGGAGGTTGTTTTGGGTCTTGAGCCATGGCCTGGGCTCAACGTCCGAGGTAATCAACATGTTCCCGTCAGATTGCATTTGGAGCGGCGTGGTTGACTGCGTCTGAAACACCCGCTGCATATCGTTCAAAGTTCTCGTTAAACATGTTGGCAAGCTTGTCTGCTGTTGCATCGTATGCATCCTTGTCCTCCCATGTTGAACGTGGTTGTAGAACCTCACTAGGAACATCTGGGCAACTTGTAGGAACTTCGAAACCAAATCGATCGTCCTTGACATACTCAACGTTGTCAAGTTCACCATCAAGAGCGGCATTTAACATCGCACGTGTGTATCGAATCTTCATTCGCTTCCCTACACCGTATGGGCCACCGTTCCAGCCCGTGTTGATGAGCCATGCAGTCGAACCGTGTTGTTCCATTTTTCCTGAGAGAAGGTCTGCGTAAACGCCTGGATGCATCGGCATGAACGGTTCTCCGAAACAGGCTGAGAATGTTGCTTGAGGTTCTTTGACCCCAATTTCGGTTCCTGCAACCTTGGCCGTATATCCAGAAATGAAGTGGTAAGCAGCCTGTTCTGGAGTAAGGCGAGAAATTGGAGGAAGAACGCCAAAAGCATCGCACGTTAAGAAAATCACGTTTTGTGGATGACCGCCCCGTGAATCCATTGTTCGGTTGTCAATGAATTCAATCGGATAGGAACCGCGTGTGTTCTGAGTTTTGCTAACATCAGTAAAATCAGGTACGCCACTGTCATTAAGAACGACGTTCTCAAGAACCGTTCCACGTCGACGGGTGGTTCCAAAAATCTCAGGTTCATCTTCCTCGGATAGGTCGATGAGTTTGGCGTAGCAACCACCTTCAAAGTTGAAGACACCGTTTGCACCCCAGCCGTGCTCGTCATCTCCAATGAGGGCACGCTTTGGATCTGCGGAGAGTGTGGTCTTCCCGGTTCCAGAAAGCCCAAAGAAAATCGCTGTGTTCTCACCGTTGGTGTTGGCAGAGCAATGCATAGGGAGAATTCCTTTCTTAGGAAGAATGAGATTCATGACCGAGAAAATCGATTTCTTGATCTCACCAGCGTAGCGAGTACCGCCGATGATGACTTCTCCTGCTGCGTAGTTGACGATGACGAAACATTGCGAATTCAAGGATGGGTCGTCCGCCTCGAAATGCGGCGCATGGAAGACCGTGAATTCAGGAGTGTGTGAAGCGAGTTCTTCCACTGATGGACGAATGAACATGTTACGAGCAAATGTACTGTGCCAGGCATTATGGGTGATGACGCGGATTGGGAGTGCTTCGCTTGGTTCTGCTCCACAAGCCAAATCTTGAACAAACAAGGCGTCCTGATTGGAGAGGAAATCAATGACTTGAGCGCGCATTCGCTCAAACGTTGCAAGGTCGGTAGATACGTTGACATCACCCCAGTTGACATCGTTGTTCGTCGATGCTTCGTCGACAATGTACTTGTCGTTTGGAGATCGGCCAGTCCGCTCACCTGTTTCGGTGACCAAAGCGCCATGAGCGCTGAGAATTCCTTCATTTCGGGACAGTGAAATATCGATTAATACGTCGGTATTGAGGTTCCAGTGAACCTCGCCTGACTCATTGATTCCATGTGCCGATAGTGGGGTCGATGTCGGGGTGGAGGTCTCCGCCATGATTCCGGCTATCGCGGACCCTCTTTGTCCCTTTCTCTTCGGCCTTGATAAAATACGCATGATTCTTCACCAAATGGAGAAGGTTTCAAACGGGACTTTGCTAGGACATTGGTATGGAGGAGAGGGGTTCTGACCATGATAATGTGGAAGATGATGTCCTTCGACAAAAGGAATTCCGACGTGGTGGCGGAATTGACCTCGGCCAGTTCATGATTCAAGACGATGAGGAACAAGTCGAGAACGAAGTCTCTGCTCCAGCATCTGAACAAGACCAAGCCATCGGAGAAATCGCCTCCATTTTCCAAGGAGAAGATGAACAACCCGATGAACCTGGAGCCATCAAACGTGATGGAACCGTCGCTGAAGCATCCGCACCGGATAGTGTCACCGACATTGCAGTTCATGGAGAGCGTCGGCTTGGCTACGGTCTTCTCGCCGGGATGGTCTTGGTATGGTCTGTTCTTGGCTGGGTCGTCGGAACTGCACTTCCTCCAATGATCGGAGGCCCGCTTCTCATCATCATGGGTTTGTCCGGTTTGTGGGCTGGCGAGAAATGGATTCCAAATCCAGCAATGCACCTTCTTGGAGTGACATGGGTCATCATTTCGATGAAAATCCTCTATGGATTTGCATTGGATGTTCATCACTGGGGTTGGCTGGATGCGTCCCCGCTTGGAGCAGATCTTTCTCTTGGAGTCTTCTTGTTGTCTCTTATCGGGTTCAACATTCTCATCGCACAACGACACGACGATGATGCCATCGCTGCTCAAGCTACCTTGGTTCTGCTCGCACTAGGGAGTGCAACAGGTGCATTGTACGACGAAATCGGAGTCGCAGGAATGATTCTTCTGGGTACATGGTCCATGCATGGACTTGCGTTGCATCGCCAATCAGGAAACCTTGCAAGCCTTGGAATTGCAGTCTCCTATCTCTGGATAGGTCTCCATGCCTTTTCGGACGGTTGGGTCATTGCGAGCATCGAAATTGTATCCTTCGAGGATGATCTTCTTTTGTTCATGCTCATGTTTGCTGTAACAGCCACCAATGCTGTCATTGCAACACAATTCCACAAAGCAGACAATTGGTTCTCAGCAGCAGCTCAAGGTTTGGGCCTCGGCAAACCCGGACTTTGGGCAATTTCTGTCGGACTAGGAATGATCGGAGCATTACTGTCCATCGCTGCCAACCGTGATGAGACCGGATATGCTCTGGCACAATTGCTTCTGTTGATGAGTGCTTTCGGCGGTTCATATCTCGCCGTTCGCGGCGTTGAATTGAAGCGTCTTGCTCCATTTATTCTCTTTCCTGCACCATTCTTACTGATTCTAGTGATTCTTCTCAATCTCGAAGTCCTCACCATTGATGTTGCAAACCTCAGTGGATACAGCATCTATGCCATTCTCACATCGATTTTCACCTCGATAGCCTTGCTTCGGAATCAGCAAGCAGTTTCCGACCATGTCCTTTGGATAGGCGGAATCATCATCGTGATTCTCCTTACCATCCTCATTCCAGCTGAAACCGATGGGTGGAATCTCCTTGTCGCCCAAGCAGTGGTATGGCTTGGCCTTGCATGGTTGGGGGTTCAACGTCAATCGCCATCGATTTCAGGTGTTGCAGTTCTGATGCCTTGGGTTTGGTTGCTCATGTTTGCAACGGATGTTGAATCACGTATGTTCTCAAACGATTTCATTCCGGTTGTGTTGAATGAACAACACGTTGCTGTGTGGATGTTGTTGTTGATCGTTCAACAACTCTACGTTAACCTCAGCCAAGGTCAAGCCACGCTAAATCTTGCTGGCAGGCTTGCAGGATTGAGCGAATTAGGAGCGAGAGCGCGTGATTCAGGTTTGCTTCAATTGTGGAATCTTTCCTTCATCCTCTCTCTCATTTCCGTATGGAGTATTACCCGTGTTGGTGGACTACCTGCATGGGGGCTTGTCGGGGTTATGGCCGCAGTCCTCATCTTCCATGGAACACTTGTCGCGTTAGGACAACATCGTGGTCAACCTCGAAGCATGTTGATCGCATGGAGCATCTTTGCACTCCACTTTGGTTGGAAATTTGGTCACACATCCATGTTTGCCGCAACCATGGTTGCAGGATGCTCGTTGCTCTTGGCACACACAGACAGATTCCTCGAGGACAAGCACGAAGTAAAGAGAAACCAAACCAACAGCATCGTCACACTCCAACTTCTCGTGATGAGTGGTCTTTTGGCAGTACCAGCATTGCGTGATAAGGCCTCTCTTGAGTTGACCAATGCGGCGTGGTTTCCATCGGTCACACAAGATGCCATGATGATGGGATTCATCTCACTGGGTACACTTTTCCACTATCTGCGTCGCGTCACAAAAATGGACAAACTGTTGCCACCTACTCTTGCAACTGTAACGATGGTTGGTATGATGCTGTTCACCGGTGTTTCGCTCGAAATCCAGCTTCTCACAACCATGGCTCTCCTCTCTTTCGTCGGCTCTGGAGCTTATCTTGCAATTCAGGGCGAATGGCGTTCAGGCCTCCGCTCAGTCGCTCGGCGCGAAGAACGTATTCAGGAACTTGAGAGTAAACAACGCGTCCAAGTTGCATACAATCAGGTCGCAGAAGAGACCGGAGTTCAATTCATTGACCCGACCATGATTGAACTTGCTGAAAAACAGAAGAAGCGATCCAAGCGGGCGGGTTCAACAGGCGAAATGGATCTTGAGTTGGGCGACATTCAACATCGTCCAAGTATCGTTTTGTCCTTCCTTACTGTCACTATTCTTGCATCGATGTTCTTCGCTTACGCAACCGGTTCGGGACTGGTCGCATTGTTGCTCACTGGTGGAATGTCGTTCCTATTCATCAGTTTGGCTCGAATGCGTGCCGATTCTCTTCAGTTGAGATTGGTTGACGTCCTCGGTGTTGAAATCCCCATCGCCATTACCATGGCTGGTTTGGTCCTCGTCCACTTGGCATCTCGAATGACGCAAGGATCTGTCTTTTTGGACGACCAGTATGATCTGCTGGTCCTTCTTGTCGCCCTTGTTGTCATCGGAAGTTTCGGACTTGTTGGCAGGGATGACCTCGGCGTTCGGATTCCAAATGTTCTCGATATGATTGTCGGATTGCTTGTCCTTGACCGTATTGTTGGCGTTCTTGCTGGAGGAGAAGTACCAATTCCGACCATCACCAATCCACTCGAATTCAGTGAATTGTCGTGGAGGGTCCCCGTCATCGGAAACGAACTACTCCTCATCCTTGCTGCGCTTCTTTGGAACTGGGTTGAGCGCGAGCGGCAGAAACGTGGTTTGCAGGACCACAGAGGAGCGCTTGGACGCATTGCCTATGGGGTCTCCATTCTCTTGCTATCGTTTGGTCCAGCCGCCTTGCTTGCACTTACGCTGATGTTCTTGCGCGGTTGGGAATGGAAGCAACCTGCTGTACTTATGATTGGTTTCATCGTCTTACCTGTGGCTATGAATGAGTTGGTTTGGTGGGTCGAGATTGAATTGAGCATCACATTGTTTGAATTGTGGATGTCGTGCATAGCGGTCGGTTCCTTGGGATTAATTGCAGGAGCGATTGCAACATACACCAATCAAGGCCTGTGGATCTCATCCTCGCTTTGGGTTGCTCAAGTACTGTTCATTGTAACCGGAGTTCTTTCGCCATCGCTCCTGCTTTTCGTCCTCATCATACTGGCAATGTCAACAACCTCATGGGTCATAGGTGTGTTAACGCTGCGAAGGGGATGGCGAATCGTTGGATTCCTCAATCTCGTCCTTGCTTGGATTGTTGCAAGCGTGCTCATTTACCAAGGTATGACTGCACTTGCAGGACTTGCATTGTTGCTCGCAACAGCAACATTGCTCGCTATTATCACGTATCTAACCCAGTCAAGAGACGAGTTGCTCGCATCTCAATAAGCGATTGGATTGAAGGTTCGGAGCAGGAGATTCTGAACCGACCGCATCAACAACATTGCATCAAAACCCGGTTCGGACTCCGAAAATCGAAGACTGATGCTGGTCTTTTCTTGCGTACCGCTGTTTCGAAGTCCAAAGCTTGTATCCATGCCATTGAATTGGCAACGAAGAAGCATCAGATTGGATTCACCTTCCAATCCCATTCTCTCCCAACCAACAACGCTACCAGCGAGTTCGAGGTGAGTGCGAACCATTGATTCTACATCATCGGAGAGTTCGTTTCGGCCGTCCCACATCCAACGATTTGGATTCTTAACACTCAATCGTTTCTTCCATCCTTTTTGCATAGCATCCGTTCCAGCATTTTCAAACGCAAGCAATGCAAGAAGCAAGGTCATTGCTCCATCACCAACAAGGCTCCAATGTCCTGGTTTCTTTGGATGTGGCGATGGTAAAACGATGTGGCCTGAATCCTCAATTCCGAACAGCAACGGTTGTTGTTCCTGAGAGATGACATGTGGTTTCAACGCATGAGAGAGCCAGCGGTCACCGACTGCGGTTTCGAATCCTTGCATCGAAGGGTGTGTTTCGATGGATGAAAGGAGTTTCAGATTTGACTCGATGCTTGCAGCAACCTTCCAATTCATTGGACTTGCTCGCAACACTGCATCTGCCATATCGTCTCCATCAACGACCTCAACGCCAACCGCAGTTTCTCGAACCAGTAAACAACGATCTCCGTCGCCATCCAATGCGGCTCCAACGATGCTTCCTGTCTCGTTTGGAGAAAGCGATTCAATCAACAAGTGTCCGCTTGAAGCGGCCTCAGTCCACGTCCAAGATTGACCGGGGGACAATTCACCTGCTCCACATCCGTCGTTCATTGCAGGCGCATCCTCACTGACCTCAACAACATCGTAACCCAATTGTTTGAGCCATCCAGCCAACCATTGTGTTGCGTGACCCTTTGAGGAATCCAAATGCAGTGTGTTGCGAAGTGATATATCGTTGTTGAAGAGCGGTTGAATCAGAGCAACCCTTCTCTTCAACCATTCCTGGTGTTCAACGATATGGTGGGCATCCGGTTGCTTCCAAGCCTCTCGATCAACTTCATCGATTTCTCGGTCTTCTTGAGAGAGAGAGTCAGCAGTTGAAGATACCAGCATTTCGTAATCTGGCATCGACTTACGTCCGTTTGCATCAAACACCTTGATACCTGAATCTTCAACGGGATTGTGACTTGCAGTGATCATGCAGCCTAGGCGCGATTCCGTTTCCAATACTGCATAATGGAGCATTGGTGTTGAAACACAACCAACATGAATCACCTTACAATTGGATGCGTGGAAACCTAAGGTCAACCAAGCCGCTAAGGTCTCGTTATGAGGTCTATTGTCCCATCCGATGACAACCTGACTTCCACTGCCATCCTCCGGCAGACAGCGTCCGAGTGCTTCACCAAGCAGTTTCATCAATTGGGGCGTAAGGAGGCGATCTTCGACAATGTGGGTGAGTGCTTCTTCATCATCGCAATCATCAAGGCTGACACGACCGCGAATTCCATCGGTTCCGAACAGATTGGACATCAACAACCCTCAGCGTATGACGTTCCCTTCAGAATGGTAGCCACTCACGGTGGTATTCGGATGAACCATGCATGACTTTCCAAGGACAGTTCCAGGGTTGGTGACTGCATTACAGCCCAGTTGAGCACCATCGCCCAGTATTGCTCCAAACTTTCGTAATCCAGTTTCACGACGGGCATCATTGAGCCAGATTCCAATGTGCTTCCCATCGTTGCGAAGATTGGATAATTTGACTCCTGCGCCGAGGTTCACGTCTGATCCGAGTATTGAATCTCCAACGTAATTGAAATGCGGTGCTTTTGCACCTGGCATGAACAAGGAATGTTTCGACTCGCTCGCATGTCCTAGAAGGCTTCCAGACATCATCCACGTGTACTCACGAACGTATGCATGAGCTCGAACGGTTGCATTGGATTCGATAAGACACGGTCCTATGAGGTGGACGTGGGGTTCGACGACTGCACCTTCAGCGACATGAACAGGGCCTTTTCGCTCATCGATGGTGACATATTCAACCGACTCTGGATGTTTGGATCCGAGCGAGGCTAATGTTGTCTTGAGATGGCTCTTCAATCCAGAGGGATTCTCTGGATTCAGTAATGCCCATGCAGGTTCGTTTCCATCCATGATCTTGGTTGAAACATTGGATGAGAAAAGTGCCTCGGCCGTGACACTCTTTGGCCAGTCCATGGAGTGACGACAGCCCTCGCCACATTGAATGTTTGGTCAGGCCATGGCGTGATAGATGCGCTTCCCTGTGGTTGCATCAAGCTTGAATCCAATGCTGTTCTTCATGTGTCGAGGGATAAAGTACCCAATCTTTCGCGCCGTTAATCCATGATTTCTCATCTTTCGTTCGTTCGAAAGATATGCGACGATCTCAGCTGCTGAGCAACCTGGTCGATCTTCGATATACGTAGCAATTTCTGCTTTGAGTCGCTCCAATCGCGCCTCTTTCTGTGTGCCTTTTCCTTTCATTGCGGCCATCATATATTATTTGTCTTCGGCCGTATATCAAGCATCGATGGGATGCCCATGGGCGTCCCATGTTTTTGACTGCAAAGGTTCTTCAAACGACCGTCCGACGAGCGTGCATGGGCGAAGTAAAAGCGGTCACAGATTCTGAATTCGAAGGAACACTCAACGATAACGAATGGGTTCTTGTTGATTTTTGGGCAGAATGGTGCGGACCATGCAAGGCCATTGCACCGATTTTGAACGACCTCGCAACTGACCGTGACATCCTTGTTGCAAAGGTCGATACCGATGCAAACACCATGCACGCAGCACGACTTGGTGTGCGTGGAATTCCAGCACTATTCCTGTTCCGAAACGGAACCATCGTTGACAACAAGAGCGGTATGATGTCCAAGGCAGCATTGACCACTTGGATCGACAATCACATGACTGCAGACGATTTCTGAATTACTCAATCCGCTCTCGACGCTCGGTTTCTGCCGAACCAACCTCACGAACGAGTCGTTCGCGGAGAGCTTCATGCAGCCACATGCCTTGTTCCAATTCAAGCAGAAGACCGTAGTCAATCAGTCGCGGTGGAGGAACGCCCTCCCAATTGAGACTAGTTGCGAGTGCCTTCCAAGGTATGGGCTTCTCAGCAACAGCAAGTGTCGCCAAAAGTTCACGCTCGTCATCTGGAAGAGGTGCAAGGATTTCCTCGTCCAAAAATCGTAACCAATCTTCATGCGTTGGCTTTCCATACAACTCGAGCATCTCGATTGCAAGCGGATGGCCACCTGTTCGTTCGTGGACATCAGTTGGATTTACATCTTGAAGTTCAAGCTCATCCAACCATCGTGAAGTCTCATCCAAGGAGAGGCCACTAAGCGGCAATTCGTCAACAATCTCGCGCGTGTGTACATCTCGTCGGTCATAGAAATCAAGCGAGGTTCGGGAAATCAGAACGAACCGTAGTGGAGTCTTCTGTGATATTTGCAAGAGTGCTCCAAGGAGATTTCGCGATTCTGAAGCAATGTGATGAACGTCATCAAGGACAATCAGCCAATACGGAGGGGGCCCGCCGGGTGCGATAGAGAATCGTTCGCGAACCGTGTATGCATCAGTGAGATACGCCAGCAATCGTCGCCGCCACGTGTCAACATCAAGGGGGGCACCTGGGCGCAAAGGGAGGGTTTCGATAAGGTTGTACGGATCGTGCTTTTCATCGATTCCAAAACGATGCAGGAGGCTGACTGCAAGACCGACTTCTCGATCCCATGGCTGGCAGGGATACCAGCAGACCGACAAATTCTGTTGTTTCTCTTGTTTACCGGACAACCATTCTGCGACCAAAGTGGATTTTCCAATCCCTGCAATTCCCGAGACCACTGCGCAGGCTGAGCGACCGTCGAACCATTTATCCAAACGAGCAATTTCAGATTCTCGCCCGCGCATTTTGCGGGTTTGTGGAGCGCTCGTGTGGTAGGTTGCATGGACGCCGGCCAACGGTTGCAGACGACCCGGGGGCGGTGTTGCGTCGTCTGCATCTTGTTTTTTGATGATTCCAAATCGAATATCTCCCCACGTTAACACACCTTCGTGTTGAGCATGCAAGAGAACCTGAAGCAGGGACATCTCCGATGCAAGTCGATCTGCTGCTTTCTTGGCTTCAATCTCGAGAAGTTGACCATCCTTATCGCGAACAAGAACCATGGTTTCTCCTAGCTTGGTCAATCGAAGATTTGCCATGTCTCGGCCTTCTTCTGTCAATTGCCAGGTCTTTTGGCGCCGATCATCGTTCTGAATGGAACGAGTGTGTTCACTTACCCAACCCTTTCGGGCAAGATCTCGCATGGTTCGACTCACGTTTGGAGGATGTTGTGCACACGCCTCAGCAATACCCGGCCGGGTTAATGCGACGGTGACAATGAACCTGTCCGCGAGGTGGTCATGGTGCAAGAGGTGGAGCAAGACGCGGTCTGAGACAGCGACATTGACTTTTGGCAACCCCTCGGCCATGCACCTCTGTGGCGAATATCACGTTCAAGCGTTCCGATTCCTCGTTAAAACGTTTGAACACAAAGACCACAATTCCTAATAATAGATAAGTTACGCAAGAACATGCAAAATTCTATGGGTCGTCGAAAGATTGTGAGCACGCTGCTCATCTTCCTCATGGTGAGCGTTTTACTTGTGCCGCTTAGCGCCCATGCGGCGGATTCCGATGGGGACGGCGTGGAAGACTCCGTTGACGATTGCCCGTGGGCTTACGGAACCTCGACTGTCGACAAAGACGGTTGCCCAGATAGAGACGGTGATGGCACCTCCGATTTCAACGATGGATGGGCAATTGGAAACCCCAATTTCCAAAACGAATACACAACAACTTCGAACAGTGATTACTACGGAGTCGATTTCTCTCCGGATGGAGAACTGATCGTCACGGGCTCTGAAGATGGATTTGTTCGTATTTGGAACGTAACAACTCACATCAACTTGCGGTCT
>Ga0315330_10002589_pt1 | contig 12411 bp, 10 predicted proteins | sample M140m34915metaG_FD_203453 | JGI IMG/M metagenome (GOLD analysis project Ga0315330, IMG submission 203453) | Ammonia-oxidizing marine archaeal communities from Monterey Bay, California, United States - M1 40m 34915 | ecosystem: Environmental > Aquatic > Marine > Intertidal zone | place: USA... | reverse complement strand
GCCGCCCGCGTTCGTGTACGAGACGCTCACGCTCGCGACGGCCACGGGCTCGTCCGCGCTCTTCTTTGTGATAAGCGCCGTGTGCTGCCTCGGCATCGGCGGGCGCACCGTGCGCGCGCGGCACAATTCGCGCATGGTGGGCACGGGCGACCAGCGCGTCGACCGCATGCCGTACCTGCGCGAGCGGTACGAGCAGCACGGCCAAGAGCCCACGGGGCCCTTCCGCCCCGACCTGCAACAGCCCGGCGCGCGGCTCGCGCCCACCAACAGCGGGTTCAGCTTTAGTGGACTCACCGCTCGATACAATCAAGTCAACGTCCGCGAGAGTGTGTAGAGAATTTGTTATTCCGCGGTAACCGTTGTAACATGAATAGCTTTGGCACAAACACGTGTATTGTGATCCCACACGGTACTCTGCAACTTGTGAGCGTACTCGCCGCTCAAAACCGAGCGACAAATGCCGCTCGGGGTGGCCACGGGCCACCACAACATGCTGGGCGACCTTGTGCCCCGGCTCGCCAAGGTAAAGAACAACGACACGCTGGTGGGCTTGATCAACACGCTGATCCACATGGGGTGGGCGGAGGGTACGGCGACGCAGCTGGGGGCGGGGCCCTGGCGGATGTGTGGCTTCCGCTTGCCCTGGGAGGACGACTACCTGCCCACGAACGTGGCGTTCACGTGCGTCGCGCAGCTGGGGCCGCAGGCGGTGGGCGTCGTGAAGATCATGCAGAACGGCGACTGTACGGTCTTCGTGCGCCTCAAGGCGGCCGACATGCGCGAGTGGGCAAAGACGCATCCGGACTCGTTGCCCTCTGCCTCGGCATCAGCCTTCTGGTGCGAGCTCCAGCACAAGACGGGGCGCCATCTCCTCGAGGATGCGCGCGCCATGTGCCTCAAGGGGCACGAGGTGCACCACCCACACGCGCTCTCGATCCTGTGCACCATGTCGCTCGCGGGGTTGCTCAAGGCGCCGGTTGCCAACGAGTGGCCGACCCAAGTGGGAACGGTCCGGCTGGTCGCGCTGCCCCACATCGACACAAACCTCGAGCAGTGCCTGTGCCTCATGGGCTGGAAGGCGACCTTTTCAAAGGACAACCTCAACACGTCCCTCTTGCAAAAGGTCAGGGTGGACGCGAGCGTGTGGGGAAAGACGTACGACGCTATGACGACCAAGGAGACGGCCGAAAAGATGAATCGCGCGGCGGAGGAGCTGCGCAAGTGCGCGGACCCCACCCTCTTCACCAAGCTCATCCCGACACTTAACAAGAGCGCCCCAGAGTGCAAGAGGCTGCTAGACAAGGTGCGCGCCATGCTTTTGGGGGCGAAGGAGTCCGAGGCCGGACCGAGCCAAAGCAACGGCCACCCGCCGCCGGCTGCGTCCGGCGCGCGCATGGCCGAGTCGGACGACGATCAGTCGGAGAGCGAGGACGCCGCGCCGGTGGTTCCGGAGCCCAAGCCGGAACCCAAGCGGACACCCAAGCGGGCACCCAAGCGGGCACCCAAGCGCAAGAAGCCGGACGACTCGGACGATTCGGACAGCGACAACGAGTCTGCCGTCTCCAAGGAGGACGCGGACTTGTCAAGGGTCGTGCACACATCGGACGAGGAGGATTCGAGCTCGAGCTCCTCGTCCGAGTCGGGAAGCGAGGAGTCGGACTCGGAAGCATCCGCAGAGGCGGAAGCGCCTGCGGAGGCGCCACAGGAGGCGGCGAAAGCGGCACCCGTGCCGGTGGCGGCCGCCAACACGTCCGCGCAGGAGCAGCTCGCCGTCGCGCGCAACCGGGAGGAACACGTGGTGACGCTCGCGGCGGCGGCGGCGCGCGAGACCATCCTGGACACCTTCAAGGAGCAAGCTGCCCCGTGCTGCGAGCACATGCAGGACTGGATGCGCAAGCACCAGCTGACGACTAGCCAGGAGCGGATGCACGCGATCAACAAGGACGTGGAGCGGCTGAAGCGAGGCGACTCGGCGGCGGGAATGATGGCCGCGGCGCTCAGGCTTGTGGAGGCGCTGTCGAGCGGGCACGCCGATGGCCAGACGGGCGACTTCGTCCCCATCAACACTGAGGTCCAGCAGCGCGCGAGCGCTGCGGTGTACAAGGCCAAGGAGTTCACCGCAACCACCCTTGAGCAGGTGGAAGACATGATCGGCCAGCTCCGAACCATCCACCAGCAGGGGTGCAGCGTGCAGGAGTGCGTCAGTCAAGTGGGCGCTCGCGCCCTTCCACCGGCACACCACACTGCCTGATGCTATAATCCCCTCGGGGCACTCTTTAGGTAAAGGGGAACTGGTTGTGTCGTGGACGTGGGTGAGCGGGTTTGTGGGTGTTTTCATAACCACTGTCGCATCGCGGCCGCGCCATGTCGGACGAAGGCAGCTGCGTGACGCTCATTTTCTACCGCATCAACCCCAAGTGGTGGAAGGAACCGGCGCTCAACCTCGCCTCGGCCGTCTGCCAGATGTCCAACCTGACCCACTGCGAGATCAGCATCGGCGAGAGCGCGGGGGGCAACGGCCAGACCATGGCGCACGTGGCCCGCGTGTTCAACGACTCGGTGCGCAGCACCGCTCCCTTGATTGCCGGTAGGCGCATCTGACCCTGGGAGACGCGTGCGCAGGTGGGCGTAGAACTTGTAGAGCGCACGGGCCGCAACCCGCAAAACCTCTTCATCCAGCTGGGGTGCAGCAAGATGGCCGAGCAGAAGATGCTAAACTACGTGCGCACGCAGTGCGTGGGCAAGCCCTTTAGCAACTACGCGATGGTGCGCTCGCTCGTGTGGCCGCGCGAGACCACGCACGAGTCGTTCTTCTGTGCTGAGCTCGTCGCAAGCATCCTGAAAGTGGGCGGACTGCTCGACGCCAACTGCAACCCTGGCGCAGCGACGCCTGAGATGCTTCATCGTATCTATATTGCCAGGGCCGCGGTGTCGGCCAACCCGTGCCTGCTGCGCGAGATCAACGGCGCTGCAGTGCCCACGAGCGGAGCGATCCCCAACGGCTTCATCGGAAACCTGAGTCCTGGCGAGCGGCTGGCCGAGCGCGAGGCGCTCTTGCCGCCGTACATGCGCTCTCACGCGCAGCAGCCTGGTCCAGTCTCCACGGGGCTGCCAGCAGCGCCACGGTCGTCCATGGCCTTCCAGCCGGCGCGACGACGGGCGGACAGCCCGCCGCGCGGGCACCTGCACGCGGTCAATTCGGACTACCTCTCCCTTGGCCTTAGTCGGGGCGCGACCCAAAGCGGGAGCCGCAGCAGCGCCTGCTCGTCGCGATGCGTGACCAGCGGCGGCATCCAGCTCACCATGGACTCTCTCAAAATGGGTGGTCGTAGTAAAGTGTATCCGAGATAATATTTGTGTGAATTGTAACACGTGATCACGCACAAAACACCGGCCACCGTCAAGCGGCGTTCGTCACATGCTGGTTGGTGTAGATCTTGAGGCGCGCGTTGGCGAGGGCCATCGCCGAGCCAAAGTGCTTGAGACACACCTGCGCCACCAGGATCTTGAGCGCCTCGGAGCTCGAGTTCATGTGGGGCGAGTGGATGATGATGGTGAGCAAGAGCAGGTACGAGAAGCCCGTGGTGGCGCGCAGGCCGCCCGCGATCATGGCGGTCGCAAACGGCGGTAGCGTGCGCGCCTCCTTAGCATCGCCCGAGGAGAATGGCCGGTCGTCGCTGCCATAGTGCAGGACCGTAAAGAGTATGATGGTGCAGGCGGCGACGGACACCGTGACGAGCGCGCCCGTCTGCAGCACGTGCGCCTGCGAGCGGTGGTCGTCAAACTCCGACGCGAGCAGGTGGATGTCGAGGCCCACAATGGTCACCCACACGGCGATGTTGAAGAAGAAGAGGCCGATGAAGCCCTCGAGGCGCGACGAGTCCTTGGGGTTGTCGATCTGGTCCTGCGTGCCATCGAGCTGCGCCGAGAGAAAGTAGGGGATGCCCATGGCGCCCTCACGGTTTCTTAATTTTTGGTACGCTTTACAGGGGTTATATACGCCCCACCAACCCCAACGGAAACGCGTTTGATGGCGCGAGCCGCGAAGCGGCGGCCTCCGCCGGGCCGGCGACCGCGCTGGGCCGCCGGCGCGAGAAGATGGCGTCGATGGCCTTCTCCGTGCCGATGGACGCGTCGGTGATCAGCGGCTTCTGCGTCGACTTGGCGCGGCGAATGTCAAAGGGGTTTTGGTAGCGCTGCGACACCTGGAACAGGCCCAGGTTGGCCACCACGAGCACCGCGACGATCCACAGCCCTTGCCACCCGTTGTTGATTGCGACGTCTCCCAGCGTCAGCAGCACAAAGTAGGAGCCGAAGAGCAGGTACATGAGCACAGTGAGGATGCCCGGCTGGCCGTAGCCGTCGATGCCCCCGATGGCGCCCTCGGCGCCCGTGAGGGCGTTGAGCTGGTTGAACACCAGCCCAAGCTCGGGCCCCTTGATTTGGCCGGCGTGCTCCAGGTCGTCAAAGAACTGGCCCAGGAGCACGACCATGGCCAGGAAGGGCGGCACCCTGGAGGTGGCCTTGGGCGCGTCGACGAGCGCACTTGCGCGCGCCAGCAAGCCGGGCGAGGCGCCCAGCGGCAGCTGCTCCAGATTGATCTCCGTACCGCGGTACTGGTACTTGACAACGTACGGGATGGACGCAAGAACCAGACCGATCTCTGTCGTGCGGTACGTGCCGCCGTCGACGTCCGGTATGGAGAGAAGCTCGATCTTGCCGGAGCTGACGAGCGAGCGCGTCCAGATCGCGAGGTTGACGCACGCGCCGCACAGGTTCCCAAACTGACCAATGACGCCCGAGTTGCGCGCCAGGTTGGCGCCGAGGCGCAACGACACGAGGAAGACGAGCATCGTCCCGAGGCTCGCGACGACCTGGTCGGAGTACACGTGCTGCTGGATGAAGTCGGAAGCGCCCTCGACGTTCTTGACAATGGACACGCAGACTACGGCGATCACGACGCCTATCAGCGCCGGCAAAAGCACGCCAATGCCCAGATCGGTCAGGTACGCCGAGCAGACGTTGGGCTGCTTAGGCCTCAAGCGCTGCGCGCGGTGGTAGGCCGACGCGCTGGTGGGCCGAAGGAGCGCGGTGTTCTGCATCGCAACGTGTCGTTTTTCTTGTTGTTACCTCCGCCAGAAGGGTTTATTACGCTTGCACGAACGCCTTGCACTACACATGTACACTTACACTTACGGAGGACGCTTGCGATCGGGTGGGGCTGGACCCGCTCGGTGCGAGCACGAGCGGAGCCGGTGGGGTGGTGGACGTGGCCGCTTAACGCGCCGAGTACGCCATCTGGGCGTGCTGGGCCAGCTCGAGGGAGACCATGCTGTCTCTGGCCGCTTTGAGCGACACGCTCTCTCCGCGACGCCAGCGCGCGTCGCCGGGGATGGCGTCGGGGCCGAAGCTGCGCAAGCGAGCGGAGCGGGTGGTGAGTGGTGGGTGCGCGACGGTCGGGGCGTGGGGGTTTGAGGGCAGTCGCGCACTGTCCCTGGCCCGGCACGAGGGACATGAAGGACTTGGTGAACGGGTCGTACTTGCGGTGGGGACCAAGAAAGCAGGTCGCGTTCTGCGCAGGCAAGGGCGGGCACGCGTCAGCCAAGAGCAGGTCGGCAGGAGGGGTTGTGCTGCTGGGGCTCACGTTGGTAGATCCCTGGGAGATGAAGTCCTGGTTCTCTGCACAGGCACGCAGGCGGACGGGCGATCAGCAGGCGTGGCAAACGCGTGGGGTTTGAGGCGACGTTGCAAACCGGCAGCCTTCATGTCCTCGCCGTAGTGGACCTGCGACAGCTGGAGCGCCGCGTTGTAGAGGCCGAACAGGGCGTCGCCGCCCGGGAAGGAGGCGTGCACACCGGCGTTGTTGACCTCCCACGGGAGCAGGCGCGTGGTCACGCTCATGACCGTGTCGAGCTGGCCGCTGTTGAACTGTCCCTCCATGCACGGGAAGGCGAGCATCGACGCGTAGCGGTCGGTGTCGTCGTTGGCAAACGAGAGGCGCGCCTGGAGCGCGTCCTGCGCCTGCGACATCGAGAACTTGCCCTTGTCGTCCTGCGCGAACCAGCGCGTGTTGCCGCCCGCCACGTAGCCAGCGCAAGCCACATCGCGCATGACAAGCACGTTTTGCGGCTTGGTGACCACGGCCTTGAAGTGGCCCGTGTAGTGGCCTGCGCACCGCGATTGGCACGCTCAGCGACTGGCGGGGAGAACCATGGGTGCAAGGCGAAGTGTGTGAGCGGGCGCAACACGCACCCTCGATGGTCTTGACCTGAGTGTTGGCCGAGAGCTGCATGCTGCGAAGCGCAAACGGACCAAAAGGCGTCAGCCGGAATGCGCGAGCGTGTGCGTGTGCGGGGCACGGGTTTGATCCCAAAGGCGACGCACTCGGCCGGGCCGAAAAGCGTAGCGCCTGTCTCGCGCCCCGAGACGCACATCACGACGTTGTGCATCAGGTGCCTGCGCAGGAAGCGTCCGCGGGGTGAGACAAGCAACGGGCAGCGGGTGCGCTGCGGGCGGGCACGCACTCGATGAAGGGGCGCGCCACCACGATGCGCACGTCCTTGTCCAGATCGTCGCTCCACTCGCCGCCCTGGTTGTACTTCGACCAGGCCTCGGCCTTCTCGGCCCAGGTGCCGAGCGAGGTGGTGTTCTCGGCGCCGTCCTGCATCGTCGTGGCCTTGGCGCGGTCGGTCATGAACTCGTCGTCCTCGACGAGCGTGGCCTTGAGCGCGTCCTCCCAGGTCACGCGAATGTGGCAGTCGCGCTCCTCGTCGAAGATCATGATGTCGCACGTGTGGTTGCCGTCGCCCTTGGGCTTGATCTGCGGCGGCGCCATGACGTAGAACTCGCCGACCTGGCTCGACCGCGTGAGCATCTGAAGGCTCTCGTTGTCGTCGCTGACCTCGAACGGCTCCGAAGTCACCACCCCACAGCCGCGGAAAGCGCGCGCCTCGAAGCCGGACACGCCCGCCTCGAAGCGGGCCTCGGCCGCAGGTCCGCCCTCCTTGTACCTGCGCGCGCACGGGGAAGCGGGTGAGCGGAAGAGCGCGCGTGGCGCGTGAGCGAGGCGGCGGCGTACGTGAGCTTCTGCTCCGGCGCGAGGGCCATGTACAGAAGCATCTGCGGCGGCATCACAAGGAGGTTGGGGGTGACGCCGTAGCGCGACATGCCTGTGCACACAAACCGGCGCACGGTAAGTCGTTGGGCGAGTGAGCATGTGCTTCTGTGCGGTTTGACGCGGCCGTAAACGCACGGTACTTGCACTCCTGCCAATGCAAAAACGGGAAGGGGTGAGTGGCGTTTGTGGTGGTGGCGGTTGGGATGGCGCTGGGCGCACCTCCACGGCCTTGTCGAAGCCCAATTGCTCCTTCTGAGCAATACCATAGAGCATAATCTCGTTGTTCATGGCCGTCTTGATGTTGCGCTTCCTGTGAGCGCGCGAGGGTACGCGTCAGTCGGCATTCGGTAGGGAAGGCGCAATCAACGCGGTTCGATGCAGGCGCAGGCGTACGGGCGCAGGTTCTTCGACCTATCGTAGCTGAAGTCGTAGTTGGACGTTGTGAGGTACGCGTAGAGCACATCGAAGTTACACGTCTCCTGGACGCTGCGAGGCACAAGGAAGGAGCGCGTGTGAGCGTGAGCGTGTGTATGGCTAAAGGGCGTAGAAAGGGGCGCGGGCCGACCAGTAACGGATCGATGTGAGCTGATCGGCAAAGTGCTGGCGGCCCGCGTCCGTGGCATAAAAGTCGCTCTCAATGATGAGGGCGAGGCCGCGGCGGACGACACGGTCGCGGTGCTTGCGGCGCAGGCTCGTCTGCATGCGCGAGACGCCCTCATACGGAACCCGTTGCATCAGGCGGACGTCGAACTTGACCTCGTCTGCGGAACGGGAGCGGTGTAGGCGTCAGCATGAGCGGCAGAGGCTGTGGAGGCCGGGTTGGAGATTCAAAAGCAATGCCACGGACCCCACTCAACGACCGTCCCTTGGATCTGGAAGAAGGGCAATCCGATGCTCGTCTGCCAATTCTGAGGGCTTTTGAGGATCAGGTTGTTGAGCGTGTCGCGGATCTTCCTGCAATGCGGCAAGGAACGGGCGTGAGCAGAGCGTCTGCGGCACGCGTGTAGTTCGAATGCCGCAGGTACGTGTTCTGCCCGGCGTACGCGTCTGGGAAGTGGTACGTCATGGCGTGGTGCTCCGAGTAGTCCTGAGCACGAGCAAGGAGTGGGTGAGCATTTGGCGCGCGTAGGCGCACGGGTGCGTGTGGGGCGCACCTTGAGCTTCTCGGGCGACACGGGGGCACCGAAGAAGTACTGGAGGTTCTGCGCAGGCAAGCAGAGAGAGAGAGCAACCGATGAGCGTGCGCAACTGGCAGACGCGGGGCATGGTGCAGGGTTTGGCTTGGCGTTGGGCGCACCTGGAGCACATCCTCCTTGGAGGGAGCGAACGTCCGCGGCTGTGGGTGGTTATTAAAGTCGGTCATATTGGCACACGACCGGACGGTTTTTTGCTTGAAGCGCGGGCGGACCCACTCACAAACTAGCGGAGCGCGCGCGTTCCTTCTTACCAAATCTTTGCGCGAGAATTGCTTATGATTTTTACCTCGACTCGTTTCAAAAGGACACACGCGCGCACAGTACGCGCACAGTTTTTTGCGGATGCATGCCCAGGCCCCAAATTCCCGCAAAGTTTTTTCAGACGCGCATTTCGTCGGCGGGCGCAGGCCCTTCGGTGTAGATCTGGATCTCGTTGCGCGAGGCCCTCCGACCCGACGACGAGGCCGCTCCGGCGACGCGGAGCTCGCCGCCACGGTCGTAGTTGCTCTCCGGCACGGGCTCGCCGAGCACTTCGTGCACGGTCTCGCCGCGCGGCCGCACCTCGGACAGCTGGGTGCCGGCGTTCGAACCGCCGTCCGTGATGCGCGGCGCTCGCCACCCAAACGTCTTGACGGGCGGGTAGAGCTTAGCCTCGAACTCGCGTAGCCGGCGGTACGTGCTTCGGAAGTCGTTGATGGCGCCCCAGTTCTCGGCAATGACGCTCAGGCTTGAGAAGACCTTTTCGAAGCTGTTGCTCACCTTGATGAGCGTGCCGAGGGTGATGCGCCTGCTTGGGTCGCTGGCGAAGACGAGCGGTGCCACCAGCGCGTAGGGCGCGATCACCATCACCTGGTCAAAGAGGGAGAGCCAAAAGTTGAGGACGCCAAAGTGCTTGAAGAGCGCAAAGTAGTTCTTCTTGAGGCTCTCGAGCGTGTTCCGAAAGTAGGTCTGGGGCAGGAAGGCGGCGTAGCGCTCGTCGATCGGCGGCTGCGTGCCGACGATGACGGCGGGCGTGGTCTCGAGGAGCACCAGGTCCTTGCGCAGGAGGGCCTCGACCTTTTGGTTGGCCACCTCGAGGCCCACGAGCTTTTGGCCGAGGATGGCCGCGCCCGAGAGGCCGATGAGCGACGCCAGAAAGGCAAAGGCCCAGAGCCAGCCCTCGGTCGCGTCGCCCAGGTCGATCGGCGAGGCGACCTGCGTGCCGAGCCGCAGCAGGATGGGCGAGAAGACCGCGAGCGTGAACATGGCGTCGAGGACCACGATGAGGCATCCCTCGAGGCCGGAGGCGAAGCGCTGCGTGTCCTCGTGCAGCCGCTGCGACGCGCCCTCGATGGGCTCGCGCTGCGTGTCCCACGCGGCAAGGTAGGTGCGCATGAGCGCCGTGCGCCACAGGAAGGCCCATGCCGAGCGTGCCCACTTGCACGCGGGCGTGGCGCTCACGAGGGGCAACACGATCAGCGCAAACGACCAGAGCTCCTTGGTCACCTCCGTGCGGTAGTCGGCGTACGTGTCCTCGTACTCGCCGCTCGGTGGGTCGACGTCGCCGCCCTTTTGGAGCAGGTCGTAGAACCGCTCGTAGAAGTCGTTGAGCTGGGCCTTGACCGACGCCAAGAAGCACGAGTACCCCACCACCACGACCAACCCGCACCACGCAGCGAACGTGTCGTACCAGGTGCCCCAAAAAAATTCTTTCAACATCCTACCACGCACGCGTCCACTCACGCGTTTGCATGCGAAGCGCCCCCCCCTAGCGTGCCAAAGCAGTGTGCTTTTTCCACGCTGTCACATATGAGGTAAGGCCGCTCCTCGCGCTTCGCCACCTTCTGGGACCGCAACATCTTGGCCGCAAGGTCCGTGTCCACGACGCACTCCTTGAGTTTGTAGCCCATGCGGATGGCAACGTCGCCCACGGGCGCAGTCTCCATGTGCTTGCGCTTCTCGATGACGTCGCCACGTCCGAGCATGCGCAGGTCGCGCACCTGCGAGATGGCGCTGCAGACCGCCTCGTGGCCCGGCGCGGCCTGCCGTCCGCGGCCTCGCGCGCGCCCGCCACCGCGCGAGCCGCGCCCCCTCCCGCGACCCCTACCCGCAACGGCGGGTTGGGGCGGCGTGGGGTCGGGAGGGCTCGAAGGCCCCGCCCCGCTCGTCGTGGGCGGGCACGGGAGACCGAGGATCGCCGCCATGTGCGGGTCGGCGGTGATGCTCCACCGTGGCGGTGGCTGCGTCGTCGCGGCCTCCGAGGTGGCTGCAGGCGACACATTTGTCGGGGCGTTCTCTTCCGACCCCTCGGGGGGCGATTTGTCGTCGTCGTCGGGCTCCGCGTACAATCGGAGGGTCAGGTTTGCGTCGGGCCAGATCGCGCACAGTTGCCGGTGCGCCAGCGCGGCATGTTCTGAGCGGGACAGCGTGAGGCTCATGCGCGGAACGACCGCTGCCAGCGAGCACGGCACAAGTTGCAGAAACGCGTGCACAAGTGTGTCATGCGCGGCGCAATTTTTTTTGTGACACGCTGACGGCTCGCGCCATAACCTTTTTGTGTCGAGTATGAGGGTAGAGAGACGGTGCGCGTTGGGCGCGCGCGCGCGTTGGGCGCGCGCGCTTGGGCATGGAGTTCAAGCTGAATCTGGAGCCTAATGGTCACCACGTCGTTGCGACCGACGCCTACACGATGGCCCAGGCCCGCTCGGCGTATGGCAACGCGGCAGCGCGAGGGCGCGTATTGGCCGGTCGGGGCGCGTCGTTGGCGCGGAGCGGTGCTGGTAGGGCGGCGAGCGCGAGCAAGGCGGGCGCCAAGGCGGCCGGCGCGGCGGCGTTGGCAAGTGGCAAATACACCCTTCAGCAGGCCAAAGCGTTCAAGGAAAAGTGGCACAATTGGCTGTACGACCGGCCCGGGCACCAAAACTTTTTCTTGCTCATCACAAACGTTCTGTACCTGGCGCTCACGCTCACGGCCCTCATTCTGACCTTCCTGATCGTGAACGAGCATGTTGCGGACTTCAAGCGCAACGAGTTCACGCAGCACAAGAAGGCCGACGGCACGCAGAAGCAGTACGCGCCGTGCGGCATGCCAACGCCCGACTCGATGTACCTGCTGCAGGCGATCGGCGCGCTACCCGCCGCCGGCTGGGACGGCGCGTCCCTCGAGCCGGACTACCAACACTGGATGAAACAGGTGGATCGGGCGCTGTGCGCGCGCATCGTGCCCGGCAAGCAGCTGCCGTCGTACAGCGACGACATCACCGTGTGCGAGGGCACCGGGTACATCGACTACGGCACCAACCACGCGGAGGAGCTGCTGGCACTTGGGTACCTCATGGACGACGACGCGATCACGCCCACGCTGCTGGACATAGACGACGAGCCTGCACTCGACGAAAAGAACGCCGCCTTTGAGCGGCGCACGTGCCTCCAAAAAAAGGAGGACCCCGACCACCCAGGCGAGAAGCCGTACTACTCGGAGCAGCAGTTCGAGGCATACGGCGATCTCAAGACGCGCGTGGCCAGGGCGTACATCGCAGCCATGCCCGCCTTCTCGCGGTACCAAAAGGAGCGCGACACGTGCGCGGAGGCGGACGGCTTCAAGGACCCGTTCGACTCCTTCTGTAAGCACAGCTGCCACGTGCGCAAGGAGCTCAAGGCGGCCGCCGAGCAGCAGGAGCTCCTGTACACCACCACCGACATCCCCGGAGGGACGACCTTCATCAAGCAGCTGTACCGGCTGCTCGCGCTCTCGTTGGCCGGCTACTACGACCGCTACCACAACAATGGCGAGTGCTTCCGAAACGACGAGGTGTACGCATCAAACGCCGCGGCGGACATTGGGTTTGTAGAGGGCGACCACCTCAGCGCGTACCACTTTTGCGAGAACTCGATGAACCCCACTACGCCTGGCGACGGCGTGTCGTCGTCGAACAAGGACGCCGTGGCCGCGTACTCTGCACAAGATCACAACATCCAAGGGGACGAGCAGTGCGGCATCGACGGGCACCACCCGCCGCCGCCGGCGCCGCCCATCTACCGCAACGATCCAGATGGGGGCTACGCCAAGAAGCTCTCGGGGCAGGTGTGCGCCGCCATCCTGCAGTACGGCCTCTTTGA
>Ga0315330_10002588_pt1 | contig 12412 bp, 9 predicted proteins | sample M140m34915metaG_FD_203453 | JGI IMG/M metagenome (GOLD analysis project Ga0315330, IMG submission 203453) | Ammonia-oxidizing marine archaeal communities from Monterey Bay, California, United States - M1 40m 34915 | ecosystem: Environmental > Aquatic > Marine > Intertidal zone | place: USA... | reverse complement strand
AACCTCCATCAATATCACAACCAATCATAGCACCACTCACAACACCTAAAGGTATTGCCCACCAACGGTCTTTACCTCTTGATATTGAAGTTGCGAGTCCACCACCTAATAATCCACCAGCAAGTGTTCCCTCAGAACAATCATTAGTATCATACTCTACTGTTGTATGTTGATGAATTCTTGGTCCTGTAGTTGTTCTTCTACCCCTACAAGGAACTTCAACTGTTTCATTCCACGACTTTATATAACCAGGATCATCTGCTGTGCCTGGCACATATTGTTCTCTATATTCTGACCTATAACAAGTTCTACTAGCAGAATACCCTCGTTGATATTCATCAGCAACAGCAGAAACAGGAGTTAATGCTAATAGTGCTGCAAGTGCGATTTTCATTTTAATTTTTGACTATACAAGTAGTATAACAGATCCTACTATACTTTTGCAACTTCTTGTGCCAGTTCTCTGATCGGAATCATTTTAGTAAAGACCCCATCCATATTATATGTCAACCGATAATTCTCTGTTGTTACATAATGTCCTACAATATCATTACCATCGCAGTTCCAACCATATGCTTTCACTCTTTCTTCTACTCCATCTATTCTCATTTTCTTTCTACCATCTAAGTAAGAATGGTATCGTTCATCGAGATTAAGCATTGGTTTGGGGGGTATTGTGTTGATATTATAACATAGTTATATGACTTATCTATAAATTTAATACTCTCTTTAGAGTTCCGTAATCATTCGTCACGTTTTTTCATTGCATCCTCCACAATATCCTGTAAATTCTCAAACTCTTTTAGACTTTCAATATCATATAATAATTTAGATATTTGAGTAATAACTAAAGGTTTTTCATTCACCGCAGCAGACTTAATTGCTGACCTAATACTACCCTCCGCTTCAAGTAAGTAATCTAATGTTTGCTCAGATAGTGCCATAATTAAAACCTTGATGGAATACTATTGTAAGATGTAGGAGTATATTCATAACCATATTTATTTAATGCCTTTTCAAAGTCCTCACCTTCAAGTTCACCTTTCCAATACCTACTCTCCTCACTGGTTAATTGTATGCCAGGAATTGCCTCGTATGTTCTTAACGGAATCCATGCAGGATCTTCATCTTTAAACTGAACTAATACTTCGGTTATAACTTTTGCAAGAAATCTATCATAAGTCTTTCTTGTGTTTTTAATTGGATTGTTCATAATTACCCCTGCCATATCATATCTGGCATTGCTTGTTGTCCTGGTCTATTTACTACTAATAGTATGGCATATCCCACAAACCATATTATATTAAATAACCATGCTTGTCTCCACAGATATTTTCTAATCCCCATAGCAACAAAGACATTCTTTACTGCTTTAGGATCATCATCACTACCTGTTGCTCTCAAGATCTGTTCTATCACTACAGCAACCAATGTTCCTATCACTAATGGATAGAATACAAAGTTTGCGAATGACATTATTCCTATTAAAAAAGTCATTTTAAATTAAACCCCTTTTGTTTTTTCCAATCTACATACATTTGACCATAGATCATACCCTCATTAGATTTTAATTCACGACCTCCAAGTATATCTACTTGTTGATCTGTCAATTCTTTTCTATTCACCTTAAGATATTCACTCTCCCAATTATCAAGACCCTTAAGTAGTTCTTCCATCATTAACATCCCTCCGAATCATGTTCCATTTCATAAGCAGTCCTATCCGCAGGTGGAACTGGATTTGATGCTCTTAAACTATAAACATACTCTAATACTTGTTGACGTACTTCCATTAACTCATTAAAACATTTCTGATTATGAGCGCAAGCACGAAGTGTAGTATCAGGTTTATGCACAGATTCTATATAAAGATCAACTGCACGATTATGCTTATCAATTTTTGATTCACCACCATCAACTGATTTTTGATCCTTCATGTAGTTCACCTTTACATATGCTCTCCTATTTATTTTACCACGTCCCAGTGATCGTCGCAAGTCGCACTAATAGCAAACTTATATCTACCTGAGATAGATGAAAGATATATCTTACCATACTCTCTCCTATCAACACGACAAGAGTGAAGTCTATCCATAGAATTAGAAAATCTGTCTTTTGCGTCTAAAGACTTTGGATTCACGCAAATAAACTCTTTCTTCATTAGAAATACCTCAATTCAAGAGTGCTGATTGTTGCAAAGACAAGACGAACTCCCCAGTGCATAGCCCAGACGAAGGAAGCAATGAAGAGTAATTTCTCCTTGCCTGACATCTCTTTACTCATGTTTTTTATTGAACTGCATATAGTATAACCCCTCCAGTCAGACTGAAGGGGTTTGTTGTGACACTTTGTAATGTGATCTATAGACCTGCTGCGTCTAGTCTTGCTTTCAGTGCAGTATTCTCAGAAGAGAGTTCCTTGACTGCATTGACAAGAACAGGAACTAATCTTTCATATTTAAGACCATACCTTTCCCCATCTTCAGTCAAATTAGTAATAATCATATTATCTCGACCATCACCAAATCCATGAGCTTTCTCAACTTCTAAATGTTCTTGTGCAAGAAAACCTATATGAAGAGGAGATGTTTTCTTACTTCCATCACGAACACTCTCATCTAGAGGAGTATTAGGGTCATCATTATACCAAGAACGTTTATCCCATCTATAAGTAACAGGTCTTAGTTTATTAATCCATGATAATCCATGATTAAAGTCTTCTATATCTGTCTTATCTCTTGCATCAGAAGAACTAATTGATGTATCAGCACACATAAGATGAGCAATATTATCATCACCTAAGACTACATAATTACTTTCAGTTGTAATATTTCCAGAAGGAGAAGAAGAAGTACCAGTATTATAACCAAGGAAAGCATTATTACTACCTGTTGTAACAAATTTACCTGCATAAAGTCCAAGAGCAGCATTATTAGTTCCTGTAGCACAAGCATCTAAAGCACTAAATCCAACAGCAGTGTTATCACCACCAGTAGTGTTAGAAGTTAATGCATTAACTCCTACTGCAGTGTTGTTACTTGCGGTAGTCGTTGCATCCATAGCATTACCACCAATAGCCGTGTTGGCTGTACCAGTTGTCATGGTAAAACCTGCTCTACGTCCTACTGCTGTATTAAGACCTGAACTACCTTGTAAATTAGCTAATGCTTGCCTACCTACTGCGGTGTTCTGAGGATCAGTAGTCGCAGATGCTAATGCATTATAACCAACAGCAGTGTTATCAGATGCAGTTGTATTTGTTGTTAATGCAGAATGACCAACAGCAGTATTAGAATCACCTCCTGTATTTAATTTTAATGCCTCATAACCAATAGCAACATTATAATGTCCTGCATCAGTAACTGTGTATAGTGCTTTATAACCTAAAACAGTATTTCTTACTGCTTCAGTAACACTATACATTGCAGCATATCCAACACCAGTATTATTTCCACCTACTGTAACATTATGACCAACTCTATATCCTATAGCAACATTACCACCAGCTGTTGTTTGAGATTTTAATGCCTCATAACCAATAGCAACTTCATAACTACCATCTGTGGCTGTTCGTAATGCGTGAGAACCAATAGCAATTTTACCATTACCATCAGTGCTTTTATCTGCTGCCTGATAACCTAGTGCAACATTCCAAGATCCTGTAGTTAAATCTTGCAGTGCATCATAACCAAGAGCAACGTTATCAGTTCCTGTTGTGCAAAAATACATTGCCTGACCACCTACTGCAACATTGTAATCACCAGTAGTATTTGTAGCTAATGCTTCTCTACCAATAGCAGTATTAGAACTTGCAGTTGTGTTTGCAGTTAATGCTTGATGACCAAAAGCAGTATTAGAATCTCCTGTTGAGTTTGTTCTTAATGCTTGATAACCAACACCAGTATTAAATTGACCTGTTGAATTAGATTCCATTGCTTTATATCCCATAGCAACGTTATCCCTTGCTGTGGTATTTGAATTTAATGCTTCAAATCCAACAGCAGTATTATAATTTCCTGTGGTATTTGCATCCATTGCATAATAACCAACAGCAGTATTATCAGAACCTGATGTGTTTAGTCTTAAGGCTTTCTCACCAATAGCAGTGTTAGAATCACCTGTAACAATGCCATCCATTGCGTTCCTACCAACTATAGTATTGGAAGAACCTGTTGTAAGATTTCTACCTGCTTCTATTCCTATTGCAGTATTATAATCACCAGTAGTTAAATCTTGTAGGCAAGAAAAACCAACAGCAGTATTTTGTGAACCTGTTGACATTGTTTTTAATGCTTGATAACCAACAGCAGTGTTATATGAAGTATTAGATGCAACTAATGCTTCATGACCAACAGCAGTATTAAAACTACCTGTTGTGTTTGCACTTAATGCAGCATAACCAACAGCAGTGTTATTAGATGCAGTAGTATTAGCATCTAAAGCTAAACCACCAACAGCAGTGTTTTGTGTTCCTGTTGTATTTGCATATAAAGCATAAAAACCAACACCAACATTATACGTATCCGCATTACCACTAGGATTCATTGTGTATAATGCTTGATGTCCTACGGCAGTATTTCTATCACCCTGAGTATTAGTGTATAGTGATTCATAACCAATAGCAGTGTTAGTATTACCAGTTGTATTACTAAAAGCAGATTTATGACCAACTGCTGTGTTTGAACCTCCAGTTGTATTTGATGCTAATGCAGAATATCCAACAGCAGTTCCTTTATCTGCAGTTGTATTTGAACCTAAAGCTGAACGTCCAACAGCACTATTATAATCACCAGTTGTGTTTGCACCTAAAGCTACATATCCAATTGATGTGTTTTCTCGCCCAGTAGTATTTGCATCTAAAGCTTCACTACCAACAGCAACATTTTCTACTCCAGTGGTGTTTAATTTTAATGCATCGTATCCTAATGCTGTATTGTTACTAGCTGTTTCAGAAGTAAGTAATGCATTATATCCCAGAGCAACGTTTTTAGTTCCTGTTGTGTTTGCTTTTAATGCAAAATAACCAACAGCAGTAAGATTACTTGCTGTGTTTGCTGATAACGATCCATGCCCTATTGAAGTAATACTATTACCAGTTGTATTTGCATCTAATGCATAGGCTCCTACAGCAACGTTGGTTGTTCCAGTTGTGTTTTCTTTTAATGATTCATAACCAATTGAAGTATTATTATCTGCAGTATTATCCTGTAATGCCCTATAACCAATAGCAACGTTATTAGAATTTGTTGAGTTTGCTTCTAATGCATCAAAACCAACAGCAGTATTATAATTACCTGTGGTGTTTGTTTTTAATGATTCACTACCAACAGCAGTATTCTGTGATCCTGTTGTATTTGCAGTTAATGCAGAATAACCAACAGCAGTATCATCACTACCATTGCTTGCATCTAATGCATTTCTACCAACAGCAACGTTCTGTGCTCCTGTTGTATTAACAAGTAATGCACCATAACCAATAGCAACATTACTACCACCAGTAGTATTAGCATTTAATGCATTATAACCAATCGCAACTCCATTATCTCCTGTTGTATTATCTTTTAATGCTTGATGACCAATAGCAACGTTACTGTCACCTCCAGTTGTTTGTGTTGATAATGCTTGAACACCGATTGCTATATTACTAGAACCTGTTGTATTTGCTCCTAATGCATCTCTACCAAGAGCAACGTTATAAGAAGCTGTTGTATTCGCATCCAATGCAAGAGCACCAACAGCAACATTATCAGCACCTGTCGTATTTGCACTTAATGCATCTCTACCAACAGCAGTATTATTATCTGCAGTTGTATTTGCATCTAATGCACCTTTACCAATAGCAGTATTACTACCACCTGTTGTGTTTGCTAATAATGCAGATTCACCAAGAGCAATATTATTATTTCCTGTTGTGTTTGCAGTTAATGCAGCATAACCAATAGCAACGTTCTGATTTCCAGTTGTATGAGCATCTCCTGCTAATTCACCAATACTTGTATTTAAAAGTGCATCTCCTAAATCAATTCTACCACTTCTAAATGTAGCAATACCAGCAACACCAATAGTCACACCAGTTCCTACTAAGAACTGACCACCACTCATGTTGATGCCAGCACGAGCAGTAACAATACCAACAGAATCTATATTTGTTACGTCTTCATATGTTAATGTTCCACCTACACTTACGTTCCCACTAAATGTTCCAGTCGTTCCACTAAACTCAGTTGCAGTTATAACACCAGCAACACCTGCCTTAATTGCAGTTCCTACATTAAATTGACCAGCAACATCCAGAGCAGAAGTTGGTTTGGTCGAATTAATACCAACCTCTAAACTATCGTCTTCTACACTTAAGACATTCTCATTTCCTAATCTAGCGAGTTCTCTTGCTCTAGTCATGTCTTATACTTTCTAGTTATTTAGTTTACTTTCAAGTGCTTCTACCTTGGCAGAGAGTTCCTGAACTGCTTTTACAAGCATTGGAATCATACCCGTTGATGAAACTTCTAAAGCATCAGGATCATTGGCATTAACAATTACAGTATATTCAGCATTTTCTTCTTTTAAAACTTCCTGAACTTCTTGTGCAATAAAACCAGATTGTATTAAGATTTCTGGTTTTTCTTTTGAATCAACAGGAAATCTACTCTTATCTCTATAATCCCAACGGAATTTACGAGGTGTAAGTTTGTTAATAAATCCAAGTCCTAATGTAAGATCAATAATATCTGTTTTATCTCTTCCATCAGAGGAGAAACTAAAACTACCAGCACCAGCAGAACAACTTATGGTTTGGGATGCATTATTAAAAGCAAGTAAATTACTTTGATTGCCAGGGTTAAAGTTTGTTCCTATAAGGACATTACTAGCACCATTCGTAATACTACTAGATGCGGCACAATTTCTACCAATGGTTATATTGGTTGCTCCTGTTGTAATTGATGCTCCAGCATCTTGACCAAGAGCAGTACTACCATTAGCAGTATTATTTGCTAATGCACCCTGTCCAATAGCAGTATTATTAGCACTAGATACGTTTGAAGATAATGCATTATAACCAACAGCAACATTATCATGAGCTGTTGTATTTGCAATTAATGCATTCATACCAACAGCTATATTAGCATTTCCTGTAGTATTAGCAGCTAGAGCATCTCTACCAATAGCAGTATTTCTAAAACCTGAAGTATTTGCACTTAATACATTAGAACCAACTCCAGTATTTTCATAACCTGTTGTACATGCATCTAATGCTTGAAAACCAAGAGCAGTATTATTCTCACCTGTTGTGTTTAATAATAATGCATCATTACCAACAGCAACGTTCTTACTTGCGGTGTTATCTCTTAAAGCACCTTGACCAACAGCAACGTTATAATTACCTGTTGTGTTTTCTTTTAATGCCGTTCTACCTACAGCTGCATTATGTTGTCCAGTTGTGTTTTTAAGTAACGCCTCCCTACCAATAGCGGTGTTAGCATCACCAGTTGTGTTTGCTCCTAATGAAGACTTACCAACAGAAGTATTGTTTGCTCCTGTTGTGTTGGCATCCATTGCATATCCACCAACAGCTACATTATCACTTCCTGATAGAGAACTACCACCAAGAGCATCAAATCCAACAGCTGTATTATCAGAAGCAGTTGTTTGTCCATCTAATGCACCAGAACCAACAGCAACATTTCTTTCTCCTGTTGTGTTTGCAGTTAATGCTTGATTACCAATAGAAACATTATAATCAGCAGTTGTGTTTGAATATAAAGCATTTCTACCAATAGCAACGTTATACTCCCCTTCTGTGTTCTGATCTAATGCATTATTACCAACTGCAACGTTTCTAGTGCCTATGGTATTGTTCTGCAATGCTTGAAATCCCAGTGCGGTATTATAAACAGAAGTAGTATTATCTATTAATGCTTGATAACCAACAGCAACATTACTATGTCCTGTTGTATTTGTTTCTAAAGCACTCTTACCAACAGCAGTATTATAATCTGCAGTAGAGTTATTACCTAATGCTCCTCTACCAACAGCAGTGTTATGACTTCCTGTTGTATTAGATGAAAATGTATAAACACCAATAGCAACATTATCACTTCCAGTTGTATTTGCATCACTACAATAAGCACCAATAGCTACGCTTTCGTCACCAGTTGTATTTGCAGTTAATGCATTATAACCAACAGCAGTATTACTACTTGAAGTTGTGTTTGCTGCTAACGCCTGAGAACCAAGAGCAGTATTATTTGCTCCTGTTGTATTTTGTTCTAAAGCATCATGACCAAGAGCTGAATTATGTTGTCCAGTTGTTGTAAACCTTAAAGCTGCATAACCTATGGCAGTATTATTATTTGTTGTCTCACTTTTAGTTAGGGTAAGTCTGCCAACAGCAACATTTCTAGTTCCTGTTGTGTTATCTTCTAAAGAACCTTTACCCACTGCAACGTTATCTGAAGCTGTAGTGCTTACTGCTAAAGCACCTTGACCGATAGCGACATTAGATGCTCCAGTTGTGTTTGCTCCTAATGCATCATGACCAATAGCAGTATTCTGTGCTCCTGTTGTGTTTGCTGTTAATGCATCTGTTCCTACAGCAGTATTAGAATTTGCAGTTGTATTTGCTAATAATGCATCTTTACCAACAGCAACGTTTGCAGCACCTGTTGTGTTTGTAGTCAATGCATACATACCAACAGCAGTATTATTAGATGCAGTTGTGTTTGCACCTAATGAATGTCCACCAACAGCAGTATTACTATCACCTGTCGTATTTGCATCCAATGCAGCATAACCAACAGCAGTATTATTAGATGCAGTTGTGTTTGCACCTAATGCACTTCTACCAAGAGCAGTATTCCAACTACCAGTTGTTTGTGTAGATAATGCACTATTACCAACAGCAGTGTTATTAGCACCTGTTGTATTTAAAGTTAATGCAGCATAACCAACAGCAGTATTATTATCAGCAGTTGTATTATTTGCTAATGCAGCATCACCGAGTGCAGTATTATATGCTCCTGTTGTGTTATCATACAATGCAAAATATCCAATAGCAGTATTACTACCAGCAGTTGTGTTTGCACCTAATGTGTTATAACCAAGAGCAACATTTCTAGTTCCTGTTGTGTTTGCAATTAATGATTGATAACCAACAGCAGTGTTATTAGATGCAGTTGTGTTTGCAGATAATGCAGCATAACCAATAGCAGTATTATTAGCACCTGTAGTATTAACATCTAATGTAAATGCACCAACAGCAACGTTAAATCCACCTGTTGTGTCTTCAGTTAATGCATTATAACCAACAGCAGCATTATAACTACCAGTTGTATATGCATCTCCTGCTAATTCACCAATACTTATATTTCTTAAAGCACTTCCTACATCAATTCTTCCTGTTCTAAATGTTGCAATTCCAGCAACACCAATAGTCACTCCAGTTCCTACCAAGAACTGACCACCAGACATATTGATACCACTTCGAGCAGTGATAATACCAAGAGAGTCTACATTCGTTACATCTTCATATGTTAATGTTCCACCGATTGTTATATTACCTGTAAGATCTATATTTCCACCAACATCTAACGTCCCAGTTATAGTAGTTGCACCACCAACCTTAAAATCTTGTTTTACTTCTAACTGAGCAGTAGGATCCGTAGTTCCAATACCCACCATCTGATCGGCATTATCAACTTGCAGAATAGCACCCTGTGTGCCTATCCCAGTTCCAAAATCTGCGAGTCTACTTGCGTTAGTTAATGCCATTTATTCTTTCTAGTTATTTATTTGGGATTTAAGTTGCTCTACTTCAGCAGAGAGTTCCTTGACTGCTTGAACTAATACAGGAACTAAATGTTCTTGTTTTGCTTCAAGTCTCTCTGGATTATTCTCCATTACTAAATCAAGATATTTATAATCTTCCTGTGCTGATTGAAGTTCTTGTGCAATAAAACCTGCTCTTATTCTTCCATCTTTAATATTACCATCTCTGGTTTGCCACTTAAACTTCCTTGGTTGTAAGGTATTAATAAAATCAAGTCCAGCAGGGAGATCAACTATATCTATTTTATCTCTTCTATCAGAAAGAGAACTGATTGAAGTATCATTACAACGTAAATTATCATTAGTAGTGTTACCTAAAGTTATTTCATTACTTACAGTTGCAGTTGAAGGTGATGCTCCATGACCAAAGTTTGAATTATTAGTTCCACTAGTAGTATGGTATCCAGCATTGTAACCAACGGATGTGTTTGAATTTCCAGTAGCTAACATGTTGGCATATCTACCAACTGCAACACAATAACTACCAGTCATTGAATACAAAGCGTTAGTTCCAAGAGCAACATTATCCTGACCTGTTACACAACCTTGCAAAGCATTGTCTCCAACACCAGTATTCTGTCCACCTGTTGTGCAATTTAGTAAAGCATGATAACCCACAGCAGTAATATTACTTGCAGTCCAAGCACTTGCTGCATTATGACCCACAGCAGTATTACTACCACCAGTTGTGTTTGCATCTAATGCATTATAACCAATAGCAACGTTATTACCACCTGTTGTATTTTTATCTAATGCCTGATAACCAATAGCAACGTTATTAGTTCCTGTTGTAGTAACTTCTAAAGCATAAGCACCTACAGAAGTGTTATAACCACCACTAGGTTGTACTGCATATTGAGAAAAGAACCCAATTGCTGTGTTCATAGTAGCACCAGTACTTTGTGAACCAGCTCTACCACCCACATAAGTATTTTGACTACCAGTGTTTTCTGCTCCTGCTCTATCTCCAACAATTACGCAGTCGTTAAATGCAGTTCCAGCTTTACCAGATAAACGTCCAACAACTACATTCTGTGTTCCTGTTGTTATTGCCGTTCCTGCACTCTCACCAACAGCAGTATTATAAGAACCTGTTGTGTTTTCTGATAATGCAGCATAACCAACAGCAGTATTATTATCTGCAGTTGTGTTCGCATCTAAGGCATAAGAACCAACAGCAGTGTTCTTATCTCCTGTTGAGTTCACATTCATTGCAGCATTACCAATAGCCGTATTATCAGAAGCAGTTGTGTTTCCACTTAATGAAGCATTACCAACACAAGTATTTCTAGCTCCTGTACTATTTGCATCTAATGCAGCAAAACCCATTGCAGTATTTTCAGAAGCTGTTGTGTTTGCACCTAATGCATTTTTACCAACAGCAGTATTTGATGTTCCAGTTGTATTTGCACCTAATGCATTATAACCTGCTGCTACGTTGTCAGATGCAGTTGTGTTTGCACCTAAAGCGTGCATACCAACAGCAACATTATTACCACCAGTTGTATTGGCATCTAATGCATATGTACCAACAGCAACGTTATAAGTTCCATTGCTGAGAACTAATGCTTCTTGACCAATAGCTACATTTCTATGCCCAGTTGTATTTCCACCTAGTGCGTCTCTACCAACAGCAACGTTACTATATCCTGTAGTATTTGCATCTAATGCAACATAACCAAGAGCAGTATTATCATTTCCAGTTGTACTAAGTAATAAAGAATTCTTACCAATAGCAGTGTTATTACTGCCTGTAGTATTAGCATTTAGCGAATAATTTCCAACACCAGTGTTATTTGAATCGGTATTTGCAGCTAATGCATTATAACCAACAGCAGTGTTTTGAGCACCTGTTGTATTATCAGTTAATGTATTAGAACCAACAGCAACATTCTCTGCTCCTGTTGTGGTTTCTTCTAATGCCTTGAAACCAATAGCAGTATTATTATCTGCCGTAGTATTTTTTTCTAAAGCTTGTAATCCAATACCTGTATTTTGATCTCCTGTTGTGTTTGCACCTAATGCTTGAGCACCAAGAGCAACATTGTCTATACCTGTTGTATTTGCATCTAATGCTTGATAACCAACAGCAGTATTATTAGATGCAGTATTTAATTTTAATGACTCATAACCAACAGCAGTGTTATTAGCACCTGTTGTAGTTGCATTTAATGCATTATAACCAACAGCAACACTCTTATCTCCTGTAGTAGTCTGATACATTGCACCAGAACCAACAGCCGTGTTTTGGCTAGTTGTATTGTCATGTAAAGCGTTATTACCTACTGCAACGTTATCAGCACCAGTAGAATTTAATATTAAAGAATTTCTACCTACAGCAGTGTTATTATTTCCTGTAGTATTTGTAGATAAAGCCCCATAACCTAAACCAGTATTATTATCACCAGTAGTGCTTGCATCTAAGACATAAGCACCTAGAGCAGTGTTATCATCACCAGTTGTGTTTGCAGTTAATGCAAATGCACCAACAGAAGTATTATCACCTCCTGTTGTGTTAGATTTTAAGCAACTATTACCAATACCAATATTATGACTACCTGCTAAAGAACCATGACCTAAAGCATGATA
>Ga0315330_10002583_pt1 | contig 12434 bp, 6 predicted proteins | sample M140m34915metaG_FD_203453 | JGI IMG/M metagenome (GOLD analysis project Ga0315330, IMG submission 203453) | Ammonia-oxidizing marine archaeal communities from Monterey Bay, California, United States - M1 40m 34915 | ecosystem: Environmental > Aquatic > Marine > Intertidal zone | place: USA... | reverse complement strand
GTAAATAACCCATGTCGCGGTAATAGGTAACGCTGGTGGGGTTTTTGCGTTTGGACAGCTTGCTCTGATCCGGGTTTCGTAACAGCGGCAGATGGATTAACTCGGGCATCGGCCAATCGAAATATTGGTACAGCAGTTGGTGCTTGGGCACCGAATTCAGCCATTCCTCGCCGCGCAGAATGTGAGTGATTCCCATCAAATGATCGTCCACCACCACCGCAAGGTGATAGGTGGGCATGCCGTCAGCTTTCACCAGCACCTGCATGTCAATTTGCGCGTAGGGGATACTGATTTCTCCGCGCAGACGATCGGTGAACGTACAGTCACCCTCTTCCGGCACCCGCATACGAATAACGTGAGACTCACCTGCGGCGATGCGCGTAGCAACCTCGTCGGCACTTAAGGAAATACAGTGCCCGTCGTACCGGGTGGTTTGTTTGTTCGCCTGCTGCTCGGAGCGCACAGCGTCCAACCGTTCTTTGGAACAAAAACAATGAAAGGCGTGACCTTTTTGCAGCAACGTTTCGACATGGGCCGCGTAGGTCGCCTTGCGCTCACTTTGTCGGTATGGGCCGTAAGCTCCACCCACATTGGGACCTTCGTCCCAATCCAGCCCTAACCAACCCAGCGCATCAAAAATCGCCTCTTCCGAGGCGGCGGTGCTACGCGCCTGATCCGTATCCTCGATCCGCAGCACAAACTGTCCGCCGTGGTGACGAGCAAAGGCCCAGTTAAACAAGGCCATGTAGGCCGTACCCACATGAGGGTCGCCCGTGGGTGACGGTGCGATACGGGTTCTAACGGGAGCAGTCACTGAGATCTAAAATCCCATCTTCACGACGTCCTCGGGGATCAGTGGATAACGAATACCCGACAGTTTTTGCGCCACGCGCACCACTTGGCAGGCGTAACCAAATTCGTTGTCGTACCACACATAGAGCACCACACGGTTGTCCTTGGCAATAATCGCCTCACCATCAACGATGCAAGCGTGGCGGTTGCCGACCAAGTCGGATGACACGATCTCCGGAGACGTGGTGAAGTCGATTTGACGCTGCAAACTGCTGTGTAACGCGGCTGAACGCAGGAACTCGCGCACCTCGTCTTCGGTTCCCGCTTTTTCCAACGTCAGGTTCAAGATCACCAGCGACACGTTGGGGGTCGGTACGCGAATGGCGTTACCCGTGAGTTTGCCCTCCAATTCGGGCAGCAGCTTGACCACAGCCGACGACGCGCCGGTTTCCGTAATCACCATGTTCAACGGCGCACCACGGCCACGACGGTTCTTCTTGTGGTAATTGTCGATCAGGTTTTGGTCGTTGGTGTACGCGTGCACAGTTTCCATATGACCGCACTCGATACCGTAGTGATCGTTTATGGCTTTCAGTACGGGCACGATGGCGTTCGTGGTACAGCTACCTGCCGCCAACACTCGGTCACTCTCCTCGATGTCGCCGGTATTGATGCCGGAAATGATGTTTTTCACCTCGCCCTTGCCCGGTGCGGTGAGAACCACTTTGCCTGCGCCTTTCGACTTGAGATGTTCCGACAGGCCGTCCATATCGCGCCAGGCACCTGTGTTATCAATGATCAGGGCGTTATGGATGCCATAAGACTCGTAGTCCACCTGATCGGGGCTTGGTGCGTAAATCACGCGAATCACGTTACCGTTCGCGATAATGCACTCGTTCTCTTCATCCACCCGAATGGTGCCTTGAAAACTGCCGTGGACGGAATCCCGACGCAGCAGACTTGCGCGCTTGATCAGGTCATCCTCACTGGCCTTACGCACCACGATGGCACGCAGACGCAACTGACTGCCACTGCCTGTTTTTTCGATCAACAAGCGTGCCAGCAGGCGTCCGATACGCCCAAACCCGTATAGCACCACATCCTGTGGCGCCGCGATCGGAGCCGCGGAGGAACCGATAACACTCTTGCATTCCTCGGCGGCAAATTCTTCAGGAGTTGACTCCGCAGAGACTGCATCGTCCATGTATTTGATGGCCAACTTACCCAGATCGATATGGCAAGGGCCAAGGTTCAGGCCGGAAATCGCCCGCAAGATCGGAAACGTTTCGAACTCAGACAGCTCATTCTGGGCAACCTGACGCACGTAGCGGTGGGTTTTCATCAGCTGTGTCACACTCTGGTTATAGAGCGCTCGCCCAAAACAATAGACGACAATGTTCTCGCGATAGAGTTTGCCGATCAGGGGAATCATCGCTTCGGCCAAGGCTTCACGTTCTTTCCAATCGGGGAAGTAGTCATCTAGTTTCGATAGAGGCACGGTTTCTCCTTACTTACTCAGAGGTGGGTCTCAGAGACCAACGCCCGTTCGTTACCGGATAGCACGGCTCGGCGGGCGCAGATTTCCGCGGCGCGGCATTCTACCACCAAGTAACGACCGATCCTACAAAAGAGCGGGCCTGAGGTCCTCTAGCGATAACTTTGATTGATACCTGCGAGCACCTCGCTCCCCGGGCAGAGGGTTTCTTCCGTCAGCTCGTTTAAGGGCCGGGCAGTCGTTTCCATGATGTCATGGCACTCGAGCGCATCGGGATCAACGTAGAGCAGGCCTGTGGCCACCTGACCCTGCTCCTGCATTTGTTGCACGTAGGTCATTGCGCCGATTCGATCATGCGGGTCGTAGTTCGCATCAATTTTGTAGAGCTGCAGCGTGCTGCCATCGGGCATAGCCACATTTTCCTGAGTCCCTTCGGCGTAGTCTGCTGTGATTTCTGGCTGACCAAAAATCAGATCCGCATTCACCACACTGCTCGTATGCTCACGAACAAATTCAAAACTCTTGGTGGAACCGCTGTGGTTGTTGAAGGCGATACAGGGCGAGATGACGTCGATAAAGGCCATACCCTTATGCTTGAGCGCGGCCTTGATCAACGGCACCAGTTGAGCCTTGTCACCCGAAAAACTGCGCGCAACGAAACTTGCGCCCAACTGCAGGGCCATGCTCACCAGATCAATGGGTTCGTACAGATTCGGCACCCCTTTCTTACTGGTAGAGCCTTTGTCATTGGTGGCGGAAAACTGGCCCTTAGTCAGGCCATAAGTGCCATTGTTATCCACTAGGTACAGCATGTTCGTTCGCCTGCGCACCACGTGGGCAAACTGACCTAAACCAATGGACGCGCTGTCACCATCACCGGAGACCCCGACACACATCAAGTCTCGATTCGCCAGATTCGCCCCAGTGGCCACACTGGGCATACGGCCGTGTACCGAATTAAAACCGTGGCTACGATTCAGAAAATAGCTTGGCGTTTTGGACGAACAGCCAATGCCGGACACTTTTGCAAAGCGATGCGGCGGCAAAGACAGTTCGGCACAAGCCTGCACGATGGCGGCACTGACCGAATCGTGGCCACAGCCCGCACACAGCGTGGAAACCGAGCCTTCGTAATCACGACGCGTTAAGCCCAAGTCATTGAGGGGCAGGTTCGGGTGATGTACCCGTGGCTTCGATACAAATGTCATGATGTCACCTCGGTCAGGCGGGCCAGTTTGTGTTCTTCGTAGTACTCGCTGATCTGGGCGTCGATAAAGTCAGCGGAAATCGACAGTCCAGCAAAGTACAAAATCGGAATCAGCTTTGCGGGATCCGTTTGCAGTTCATTGACGAGCAATGTGCGCATCTGAGCGTCGCGGTTTTGCTCCACCACGAAAATCAAGTCGTGGTCTGCAACGAAAGCCTCCACTTCCTCACCAAACGGGAACGCGCGCACCCTGCAGGTATCCAGATGAATTCCGCTAACCGCCAATTTATCCAGCGCCTCAGGAATCGGTAGCGCCGTGGTGCCGTAGTACAGCACGCCAACTCGCCCTCCGCGCCCGTTGATTTCTGCTTTCGGCACGAGGCTACGAGCGGTCTGCCATTTCAACTGCAGACGCTCCATGTTGCGCTGATACGCATCTGGCGATTCGGTGTAAGCGGCGTATTCATCCCGTGAGGTGCCACGAGTGAAAAATGCCCCTTTGTCCGGATGAGTGCCCGGCAACGTTCGATAGCCTACCCCATCACCGTCCACGTCCAGGTAACGACCAAAGGTTTCTAGGCCGTCCAGTTGCTCGGCAGACAGGACCTTACCCCGGTCGTAGCGACGGCTGTCATCCCATTCCAGCGGATCACTTAAATTCTCATTCATACCCAGTTCCAGATCACTGAGGACCAAAATCGGGGTTTGCAGCCGGTCCGCCAAATCCAAGGCGTCCGCTGCAAAGTCGAAACACTCCTTGGGCGTGGCTGGAAACAGCAACGGGTGCTTGGTATCACCGTGGGATGCATAGGCAGCACCGATCAAATCACCCTGCTGGGTTCGTGTGGGCATACCCGTGGATGGACCAGAACGTTGAATATCCCACACCACCGCGGGAATTTCGGCAAAATAGGCCAGCCCAAAAAACTCCGACATTAAGGAAATACCGGGACCGCTGGTTGCGGTAAACGAACGCGCGCCGTTCCAGGCCGCACCGATCACGATACCGATGGCGGCCAGCTCATCCTCGGACTGCATGAAGGCGTAGTTTTTGTGTCCGGTTTCTTTATCGATCCGCAGCCGCTTGCTGTGGTTTTCAAAGCTCTCGGCCACCGAGGTCGACGGCGTAATCGGATACCAGGCACAGACCGTTGCCCCGCCATAAACGCTACCCAAACCTGCGGCATCGTTACCATCGATCATGATGCGATCGCCCACCGCATCGCTGCGCTGCACCTGCAATGGTAAAGGCGCTTGCAGATACTCCAATGCGTAGTTGCGACCGATCTCTAAGGCACGAATATTGGGCTCAATGAGCGCATCCTTGCCCTTGTACTGAGTCGAGACCATGCCGGTGATCACATCGAACTCAATGTTTAAAAGTCCAGCTAAAGCACCAAGATAGGTGATGTTCTTAAACAAACTTCTTTGTTTTGGGTCCGCAAACTCGGGCAACATCATGGTGGCAATGGGAATGCCAATCTCGTGAATGTCGCTGCGCACAAGTTCTCGCGGGAGTGGCTTGGAATTGTCGTAGACCAAGTAGCCGCCGGGCAAAATACTGTCAATGTCCTCGGCGAAGGTTTCAGCATTCATGGCCACCATGATGTCGACGCCTTCCCGGCGCCCCAAATAGCCCTGCTCACTGACGCGAACCTCAAACCAAGTCGGTAACCCCTGAATATTCGAGGGAAAAATGTTCCGGGTGGCCACCGGGATACCCATGCGGAATAACGCCTTGGCAAACATGCCGTTGGCGCTGGCCGAACCCGAGCCGTTCACGTTCGCAAAGCGAATCACGAAGTCGTTTATTTTGGTACTCATGTTGCCCTACTCTCCAAAGGAACCCAGTTGCGGGATATGAACCACTGACCGCTGCATATCCCATGCGTTGGTTGGGCAGCGTTCTGCGCACAAACCGCAGTGCAAACACACGTCTTCGTCCTTCACCATCACGCGCCCCGTCTGCAGCGAATCGGATACATACAAATCCTGATCAACGTTCAGGGCCGGAGCCATCAGAGACTGGCGTAGCTCGACTTCTGGCTGATTCTCGACAAAGGAAATACAGTCCATCGGACAGATGTCGACGCAGGCATCACATTCAATGCACAAGTTATCGGTGAACACGGTTTGCACATCGCAGTTCAGACAGCGCTGAGCTTCTTGAGCGGCCAACTGGGCATCAAAACCAAGTTCCACCTCTACTTTCAAATTGTTCAAAGACGATTCGTGCTCAACCAAGGGCACCAGCTGCCGGGCTGCAGGGTCATGCCCCGCATCATAGGCCCATTCGTGAACCCCCATCTTGGTTGACAGCAAATTCACGCCCTCTGGCGGCCTGTCGGCTTTCAGATCCTTGCCGTGGCAATACAGATGAATACTGATCGCCGCACGGTGCGCGTGGGCTGACGCCCAAATGATGTTTTCCGGACCAAAGGCGCTATCACCGCCAAAGAAAATGCTTGGATTGGTGGACTGTAAGGTCACCTCGTCCAGTGTTGGGCAGTCCCACTTGTCGAATTCAATGCCCAAATCGCGTTCAATCCAGGGACAGTGGTTGTCTTGGCCAATGGCCATCAAGACATGATCGCATTCGATGAACTCATCGGGTTCGCCAGATGGCTCGTAACGCAAACGACCGTCTTCGCCCCGCACGGGTGTCACACACTCAAACAACACGCCCTTGAGCTTGCCGTTCTCGTGGACAAACTCTTTAGGTGGCCGGTTATTGATGATGGGAATACCCTCGCGCATGGCATCTTCTTTCTCCCACTCCGAGGCTTTCATCACCTCAAAGGCAGAGCGCACGACCACTTTGACGGATTCCGCACCCAGTCGCAGCGAGGTCCGGCAGCAGTCCATGGCGGTATTACCACCACCCATGACAATTACCTTGCCTTTGATCTCGGTGATGTGCCCAAACGCCACACTGCTCAACCAATCAATGCCGATGTGAATGTAATCGTTGACGTCTTCTCGGCCGGTAAGCTCTAAATCTCTACCCCGAGGTGCTCCGGTGCCAATGAAGTAAGCATCGAAATTTTGCTCCATCAGCTCTTTCATGCTGTCGATGGCCTGACCGAAGTGGCAGTGCACGCCCATGTTCAAAATACGATCAACTTCTTCATCGAGCACTTCTTCGGGTAAGCGGAACGCGGGAATCTGGCTGCGCATAAAGCCGCCGCCCTTTTCGTCCTGCTCGAACAAATGCACTTCGTATCCGAAGGGCAGCAGATCCCGAGCAACCGCCAGCGAGGCAGGCCCGGCACCAATCAAGGCAATACGCTTGCCATTTTTTTCGGTGGGCACATGGGGCAAGTAAGGAGTGACATCCCCTTTGTTGTCCGCTGCAGCGCGTTTGAGGCGACAAATCGCCACCGGCGTTTCCTCGGTGCGAACACGCCGACAGGCCGGCTCGCAAGGACGATCACACGTTCTCCCCAATACACCGGGAAACACATTGGAGTCCCAATTGAGCATGTAGGCTTCGGTATAACGCTCCTGCGCAATCAAGCGGATGTACTCCGGAACCGGCGTGTGTGCCGGACAGGCGTGCTGGCAATCGACTACTTTGTGAAAGTAGTTTGGATCAAAAATATTTGTTGGTTCCATACGTGCTTCGAGCGCCACGGGCCTGTGCATACGCACGCACCGGCGGGCTCTTTTCCCTTCCTCTTTTTATCCCTTTACGCACCACCCTCGACAGCGTCCTTCCACAACCGCAGGGGGTATCGGGAGACTGTAGCCCAGCCATTATTGTTACGCTAGTACCCCTCGATGGGTATTTTCGTAGTCCGGTGCGCCCACCAATCCTTGGCTAAACGCTGACAGACCGCGACGCAGCGGTTAAAATGCCGCGCCTCGTGAGCAACCCGCACACCGCAGTCAAGGACAAGTATTTGGCAACCAACGCGCCAGGGTCTGAAACCCAGCAATCCGACCTCATTCATCCGGGAAACATTACGCCGGCACACTGCCTGCCACCCCAGCCGGGCATGCGCTTACATTGGACCGGGTTGCAAGGCAGCGCGGACCTCTTCGCTGCGGTTGAGCTGGCCAAGCAGGTCGATGAGCTGTGTGTGATCGTGACGAATCAGCCAGCGCATTCGGATCGGTGGCGCGACGGCATCGGTTTTTTCTCGAGTACTGAGGAACTCGAAAACCTCCGTTTCCCCGATTGGGAAACCTTGCCCTATGACGCCTTTTCGCCTCATCAGGACATCATTTCGGAACGGCTGGCTACCCTGCAAACGTTACGCAGCGCCACCCACGGTGTATTAACCGTACCGGTCTCCACGCTGATGCAAAAGGTGCCACCGCTGAGTTATCTCGACGGAGCCTGCTTTGAGCTGGCGTGTGGAGAAACCTTTGACGTGGCTAATCAGCGCCTGATTTTAGAGTCTGCGGGATACCAAAGCGTAGAGACCGTAACCGAGCGGGGGCAATACGCCGTCCGCGGTGCCTTGATGGACGTCTACCCCATGGGTGCCCCCCTGCCGGTGCGTATCGACTTGCTGGACGATGAAATCGATACCTTGCGCACCTTCGACCCGGATTCTCAACGCACCGTGGATCGGATTGAACGCATGAGCCTGCTGCCCGCCAAAGAGTTTCCATTTGATGATCCTGCAATCGCCCGGTTTCGCGACCGCTGGCACGACGAATTTCAGGTCGATGTTCGGCAGTGCAGTGTGTATCAAGACGTGAGCAGCTACATCGCACCTAATGGCGTGGAGTACTACCTGCCGCTGTTTTTTGACGAATTGGCGACGCTTTTTGATTACCTGCCGGAAAACGCCATTTTTCTGACTGAAGACGGCATCGCGGAATCTGCCCAGACCTTTGAGCAAGATGTGCGGAGCCGCTACGAGTCCCTGCGTCACGATGTTGAACGCCCTATCCTGCCACCGCAACAGCTCTACTTGGGCACAGATGAACTGAATCAACGCTTACAGCAGCGCCGGCGCATCGTGCTTGGCGGCGAGCATGCAAAGCATCAGGTGCGATTTGCCACCAACCCCCTGCCGGACCTGCGCATTGAAGCCAAGGCCGCCACGCCAGCAGCCAACTTGCAACGCTTTGTCGACGCCAGCGCCGGACCCGTGCTCTTCGTTGCCGAATCCGCAGGTCGACGGGAGGTCTTTGATGAGCTGCTGCGCAAGCACCAAATCAATACCCGCCACATTGAACGCTTTGCAGACCACCGGCAGGCCATCGAGCACAGCATATGCGTTGGTTCAATCCAAGAGGGCCTAATCACCGCTGATACGACCATCGTCTGTGAATCACAGGTGCTGGGCACGAAGCCGGCGGCAAAGCGCCGAGACAGCGGCAAGCGTGTAATCGACCCCGAGCAGATTGTCCGCAACCTGACCGAACTGAACATGGGTGCACCGGTCGTGCATGTCGAACACGGCGTGGGTCGATATCTGGGCCTGCAAACCCTCACCATCGACAACAACGCAGAAGAATTTCTAACACTGGGTTATGCCGGCGATGCCAAACTCTATGTGCCGGTGACGTCCCTGCATCTTATTGGTCGTTACGCTGGCGCAGACGAAGAGCATGCGCCCCTGCACAGACTGGGTTCAGACCAATGGGACAGGGCAAAGAAAAAAGCGGCTGAAAAGGTTGTCGATGTTGCAGCGGAACTGCTGGACATCTATGCCCGTCGCGCCGCACGCAAATCTCATAAGCTCCGCGCCAATGCCGAGGATTACCAAACCTTTGCCGATGAATTCGGCTTTGAGGTAACCCCCGATCAAGGCATTGCCATCGAAGAGACGCTGCAGGATATGGGCGACGAACGTGCCATGGATCGGCTGGTCTGCGGCGACGTAGGCTTTGGCAAAACCGAAGTCGCCATGCGCGCGGCCTTCACGGCAGTTCAAAGCGGCAAACAAGCTATTTTGCTGGTGCCCACCACCCTGCTTGCCCAACAGCACTTCGAATCGTTCCGCGACCGATTTGCGAATTGGCCGATCAGTATCGACGTGGTCTCACGACAGCGAAGCCAGCAGGAAATCGACGGTATTACCGCCCGCTGCCTATCGGGCAACATCGACATCCTGATTGGCACTCACAAGCTGCTCAACTCGGACTTCAAATACAAAGACCTTGGGCTTGTCATCATCGATGAGGAGCACCGCTTTGGGGTACGCCAAAAAGAGCGCCTTCGTGCACTACGCGCCGAAGTCGACGTGCTTACCTTGACCGCCACACCGATACCAAGAACCCTCAACATGTCGCTGAGCGGCTTACGTGACCTGTCGATTATCGCGACGGCGCCGGCAAAACGCTTGTCGATCAAAACCTTCGTGCAGCCGCACCGAGAACAGAGCATTCAGGAAGCCATCAGCCGGGAACTGATGCGGGGCGGGCAGGTCTTTTTTCTGCACAACGAAGTGCGCACCATCGAGCAAGCGGCGGCAGCCCTAGAAGAGCTGATCCCTGAAGCACGAATCGGCACGGCCCACGGTCAGATGGGCAAAAACGAGATGGAACGGGTGATGGGCGAGTTTTATCACCGCCGTCTGAACGTGCTGGTGTGCACCACGATTATTGAAACCGGCATCGACATTCCGAATGCCAATACGATCATTATTGAACGTGCTGATAAATTTGGCCTGGCGCAATTGCACCAGCTGCGCGGCCGCGTGGGCCGCAGCAACCGTCAGGCATACGCCTACCTGCTGACGCCGGATCGCAAAAGTATGACCTCCGATGCGGTGAAACGCTTGGAAGCCATTGAGGCGGCCGGCGAGCTGGGCGTCGGCTTTACCTTGGCGACTCAAGACATGGAAATTCGCGGCACCGGAGAACTGCTCGGTGACGATCAGTCCGGCCAAATTGAATCCATTGGTTTTTCGCTCTACATGGACATGCTCAATCGTGCGGTGGAAGCCTTGCGAGCCGGTAAAATTCCAGACCGAGACGCGCCCTTGGAGCCGGTAAGCCAAGAAGTGAATTTGCATGTCGCTGCCCTGATTCCCGAGGACTATCTGCCTGATGTGCAAAGCCGTCTGATTCTGTATAAGCGTATTGCGGGCGCCAGCGACGGCAGCGAGCTGGACGACTTGAAGGGCGAAATCATCGACCGCTTCGGCCTGCTCCCGGTTTCCGTGCAGAACCTGTTCCAGATCACCGACATCAAACTGCAGGCCCAGCGCCTGGGCATTCTCAAAGTGGATTTAGGTGACGCTAAGGGTAAGTTGGAGTTCAGCAAAACAACGTCGGTAGAACCCATGGAAATCGTGCGGCTCGTGCAGCAGCAAAGCGATACCTATCGTCTCGACGGCGCGTCGACGTTACGCATTGTTCAGGAGCTTCCCGAGTTCGCCGACCGGGTCGCGTTCATTCAATCGCTATTTAAGCTATTGTCGCCGCAACGAGAAGCGGCTTAACCGCGGCCTGAACAAACGAGAAAAGCTAAGCCTGTGCAAAATCACCGCATCCAAGGTCATCGTTTACCGGTTGTTTTAAAACGAGGACTCGCCGCCATTACAGGCTGCGGACTCAGCCTTGCGTGCCTGCTTTCGTACGCCCAAGTTCAGTTCGACGCGCCACTCGTCGACTACAGCACAAGCCAACTGGCACAACTTGAGTCCCTCGACGAGTTGGTGCCGCAAGACCGATTCACTGTTGAAGCCATCATCTTCAGACGTCTGGACACATCAAATGCCTTGTTGGCGCAGGCTGAAACTAGTGGGTCTGCTACCGCAGAGACACTGGACAGCCGGGAACCACTGCTGATCGCTGCTCCCAGATCACTGCCGGCTAACCTGTTCGACTTGAGCCCAGCAGCGCGAATGGAAGCTCTTGATGAGCCTCTGCTACCGGCGGAGTCGGAGTCCTGCATTGGGCCAGACATTCAGAAGTCCCTCGAGCCAGTAGAGTTCGCTCCATCCCCGAACGTACTCGAACCAGTCGATCAAACGATCGGCCTAAGTGGGTTGCCTACCCCCGTTCTAGCCGAATCACAGTCTGCGCCGACGACCCTATTTGGCATCAAGAACGGGGCGTTTTCGGCAGCGTTCCTAGCCGATCTGACGGAAGACTCTCGCGCCAGCGATAGCCTCGTCAGCGACAGCCTGGCATCACCTCCCAACCCTCAATTTCTGGCCCTACCGAAAAACCAGACCGAGATAACGCCTACCCCGTATCTGGCGCTTATCCACGGGGTTACGGCCTTTACAAACGGGATGGAACATACGGCTTTTCGACGGCTGCCCGATGAGGAACTCGCGCTTCACGATCTGGTTCGACGGCTGGAGAATTCCGGAGAGTTTGAGGTGCTTGAACAGTTGGCTTGGCAGCAGCCGGTTCCCGAACGTGGTAACCCGCAGCCAATTTATGTGAATCTCAGCAATGGCGAGCTTCAGGGACATTTGGCCGTCACCCTTGGCCGATATCTGCATACCCAAGCCACATTGTGGCTGGAGCCGACGCCAACGGCACCAACTTCGGACCCCGCCGCCTATGCCCAGCTAGACCAAAGTCAGCGCATGCGCAGCGGTGAGCTGCATTACTTCGACCACCCACTGTTCGGATTGTTGGTCCGAATCGACAAAGTCTCGCCACCGGCAGCGCTACAAGCGCAATTTGAAACCTTCCAGTCGGGGCTTGAGAACCAGCCCCCCTAGCGCGCTAAGCGGTTCGATACAGACTCGGCAGGTTGCGGCAGTAGCCCAATACATCCAATCCGCAGCCGAACACGCCGGATGGATCCGTCGTCACGAGACCCAATTGTCGAGCAAACCCAGATGAGGCGTCACCCTGAATCACGCTGCAGTGCCAGACGGATCCCACCTGCAGACCGGATAGCGCCGCCAGCAGGGCCTTCTCCTGACTCTCGCTCATCTGCCCATCATCCACTACCACCACCAGACGATCAGTCAAGGAAGGCAACGCCCCCGCCACGGTGGGTTCATCTTCGTC